>Ga0180009_10000539_pt1 | contig 52158 bp, 59 predicted proteins | sample OS_PC_MetaG_FD_123537 | JGI IMG/M metagenome (GOLD analysis project Ga0180009, IMG submission 123537) | Groundwater microbial communities from the Aspo Hard Rock Laboratory (HRL) deep subsurface site, Sweden - OS_PC_MetaG | ecosystem: Environmental > Aquatic > Deep subsurface > Groundwater... | reverse complement strand
GGCCAATACCTTGGTTATGGCTGAGGTCAATGTCGTTTTACCATGATCAACGTGCCCAATCGTACCTATGTTTACATGCGGCTTTGTCCGTTCAAACTTCTCTTTTGCCATTACGCACCTCCTCGATTAATTAAAGCTGCTGAAGGGAATTGAACCCTTGACCTCATCCTTACCAAGGATGTGCTCTGCCAACTGAGCTACAGCAGCGCTTTTTGGGCGCTTTCTATATACTTAAATTATTAACTAATTATGTAGGCGTAAAGCTTAAAATATACCATAACATTTTTTTTTGTCAAGTATTTTTTTAAAAATTTTTGCGGTTAGAAAAATAAGAATTATGTAGGTATTTTTCCTGGAAATCCCTGTGGGCAACTAGCAGTTTACACGCTGGCGGATAAGCCCTAACAGACCTTCGTTATCTACCGGTTTTATCATATAATCGTTTATCCCTTCGATGGCAAAAAGTTCCTTCATCCCCTCCTTTGCCGAAAGGATAATAATTGGAATCTGCTTTGTCTTATCGTTATATCTTAACTCTTTGGCAACCGTAAATCCATCCATCTTGGGCATTACAATATCTAAGACAATAAGATCAGGGGCTTTACCTTCAATCAGTTTAAGAGCAATGACCCCATCTGTAGCTTGGACCACAGAAAACCCGTGCCCCTCCAGAAAGCTCTTTAATCGATCAGAGGCAAGCACATCATCATCAACAATAAGGATTGTCTTTTTCCCGGCCATCCTAACCTTTCTTTATTTGTTGCTATAAGCAAATTCCTAAGATGCTATTATAATACTACAAATTATTTTTTGTCAATTCCTTTTTTCCTTAATCCTCATCCTTCCCTAAAGATTTTTATTCTTTATCCGTTACCAAAATATAAGTCTCTGCCTCGGCTTTATCCCATTTTTCTCGAACCAGCCGGCATTCATTTCCAAAGCATATTTAGATTTTTTACTAGAAATATAAATAATATCGCTACGCCGCGGCTCCATCCTCTGGATATCAACAATTTTCTTATGCTTATCAATAAATGCGATACTCAACGGGATTAACGTATCCTTCATCCAAAATCGCAAATAGTCCTCTTGATCAAAAATAAAAAGCATTCCACGATTACGTCCAAGACTAGTCCTGCCTTGCAAACCTTTAATGCGTTCAGCCTGGGTTTGGGCTAATTCAACTAATATAAGTTTATTATGTATAATAACCGGCTGCCGGGGAAGATTAACAATTAGGTACGCAGTAACGATAAAAGCAAGTAAGCTTATAGTTATTATCTTTTTTGATTTCCGCATTTACGTAAATTTATATGTACGTTTAATATCAGATCTTATTTAATATTTTTTTTAAAAGCGCAAGAAAATCTTTCGGCCCCATGTATCCAGGCACGACTTCAATTACAGATCCATCCGGCTTTAAAAATACCGTTGTCGGGAATCCGCGCACATTGTACTTTTTAGCTAATTGAGGATATTCATCGGCATCTATTTTTACACATATAAACTGCCGGGCAAAATCAGCAACTTCACTATTTGCATATGTATCTTTATCCAAACGCTTACACCAGCTGCACCACTCTGTATAAAAATCAATGAGCACGGGTTTGGCTTGCCTGGTTGCTGCTTGCTGCGCAAAAGATAAATCTTTTAACCAGGCAATGCTACCGGTCTGAACCTGGCTTGAAGCTTGTGTGCAACCCAAGATAAAAATAATTAAAAAAAACAACATCATTTTCTTCATCTTTATCCCTCTTTTTTAAGTAATTATTGATTCTACCGGGAACCTTTTATAGGTTACTAACTAAGTTCCACTTCTTCGTTCTTATGCGGAGCAGAAACATCTAAGCCTCTTTCCTTCAGCTTCTTTACCAAAACTAGACTTTGATCTTCATCCCCATGAACGACAAAAATCTTTTTAATACCACCATTTGAATTTTTAACATACTCTATTAATGCATCCCTGTCTGCATGACCGGAAAACGAATTATTAACCACAACCTCGGCATTTAAATTGTATTGCTCACCGTATATACTCACCTGAGGATGATGTTCCACTAATCTCTTGCCTAAGGTGTTACTGGCCATATATCCGACAACAAGAATCATATTTTTCTCATCTTCAATATTCTTTTTTAGATGATGCAAAATGCGACCTGATTCACACATCCCAGAACCAGCAATAATGATCATCGGATTTGAATCCTTATTTAGCCTTTTTGAATCTTTAATTTTACGTATATAGATTATATTTTTACTAAAGAAGGGGCCGGAACTTTTTTTGAACAGCGCTTGCGTTTCTGGGTTAAGATAAGAGATGTGCCGTTTAAATACATCGGTAATATCTATAGCCAAAGGGCTATCTAAATATATCGGAACATTCTTCACTTTATTTTCCTTCATAAGTTCAGTTAGAAAACAAAGCACTTCCTGTGTTCTTTCCATAGCAAAAGAGGGAATAATTACTTTTCCGCCGCGGTCTATGGTACGCGCAATAGACTCAGCAAGTTTTACCTTTGCCTGGTCAATTGACGAATGCAACCGGTTGCCGTATGTGCTTTCGATAATCATATAATCAAGCCCGTGTATGCATTCGGGGCTTTTTATTAACGGTAAATTTTTTCGGCCTAAATCAACGATGTAACCGATCTTTATAATGCGGGAATTATTTTTTATCTCGATCCGCGCTAAGGCGGAGCCTAAGATATGGCCGGCATCAAATAAAATAAGCTGGGCATCTTTACTTATTTTTATTTTTTTATGATAAGGCACACTACGAAAAAATCGCATGCAGTATTCGGCATCTTTCTTCGTATAAAGAGGTTTAACAAAGGGCAGATTTTTACGCCGGTGGATTTTATTGACAAATTTTGCGTCCTGCTCCTGGATCTTTCCGCTATCTAAAAGCATAAGACGGCTCAGGGTTTTGGTTGCTGATGTAGTGTAAATTTTAGAACGGAATCCGCGTTTTATCAAAGTCGGGATATTCCCGGAATGGTCTATATGCACATGGGAAAGTATTAAGGCGTCGATATCAAAAGGATTATATGTAAATGTAGAGTTATTGCGGTAATAGTCTTTACGACGTCCGTAAAAAAGACCGGCATCAATAAGTATTTTAGATTTATCGGTTTGGATAAGATGACTTGAGCCGCTTACCTCACGCGCTCCGCCGCAGAATTTTAATAGAATGGACATTAATAAAAAAATACTCTTAGTGGGTTAAATAAAACGAATATAAATAAAAGACCAGAAAAATAAAAAATAGCTTATTTCAATCAAAATGCAGTAAATTTTTTTGCGCCTAATTCTTGCCAAAAACATACCTTCAATAAGAAAATATCCCACTAAAAAAGTCATTGAAATTATAAGTGATTTAATAATTATCATGACCGGGTTATATTGTTTATTGTAGTCTATTATAAGATAAGTGTCAACCAACAGATGCTTTTACTTTCTTAACTAAGCCAGATAGTAATTTTTCTATTGCTTGGAAATTTCCGGATTTTATCTGGTTTGTATCAAATATACTTGCGCCTACGGCTAAAGCCGAAGCCCCTTTTGCAAAATATTCCGAGATATTATCTTGCCTTACGCCTCCGACAGCCATAAGTTTAATCTCCGGGAACGGTCCTTTTAAATAGCTAAAATATGCCGGGCCAAAAATACCCGCGGGAAAAACCTTTACCATTGTTGCCCCCTCGCACCAGGCCGCATGAATCTCAGAAGGCGTAAGGGCTCCCGGGAAAAAAGGGATTTTAAATTTTACACAATATAGAGCTACTTCTTTTACAAATGTAGGCATTACCACAAATGTCGCTCCGGCATCTTGTGCTGCTTTTAGAGATTCTAAGTTAAGTATCGTCCCGGCTCCGACCGTAAGCTTATTATTTGCAAATTTCACTGCTTTTTTTATTAAACAAGCCGCATTTGCAGTATTCATCGCTATCTCCATCGTTTCCATTCCAGAGGCAACAATCGTATTAATAAGCGGCTCGATTGCCTCTTGTTCTACAGCTCTTAATATTCCCATAATGGGAAGCTTTTTAAATCTTGCAACATCCATGATTCTTAAGGGGGATAGGGGTTAAGTAGGTAAAAAATTTACAGCCAGAGTTCTCTGGTTATCTCATCTCCAAATCCAACTGCTTTTAGTCTAAATCTGAGGCTATTAACGATTCCCAGAATTCACGATAATCTTCTTTTTTATCGGATTTACGCAACGCCATCGCTGTCCGAGGATGCTCATCAAGCATGCCCGTTATGGCATAAGGAATAATATAGCCCCATTCTATCTTATTACGCAAGCTAATGAACTCTTTGGATATTAAATCCAAGATGGGCCGGATATCAAACTTAGGATTTTTCAAAAAGCCGATCAAAAGTTCTAGCGGACAATTTCCGGCAGCGCGACCGATGCCATAGACGGTACCATCGACAAAATTTGCATCATGGATTATGGCCTCAATCGTATTGCCAAAGGCAAGCTGTTGGTGATTATGGGCATGCATGCCCACTTCCTTTGTTTTTAAAATACTTCTATATTTCTTTACTAAAAATTCTGTTGTCTCCTGATACAAGGCGCCAAAACTATCTACGATATAAATCACCTGGGCCTTGCATTCTTTCTCAAGCTGTATAAGCGCCTCGTTTAATTCATTATCAAGGGCCCTGGATATGGCCATAATATTTACCGTGGTCTCATACCCTTTTTCGGCAAAATGATTCACAAGATATATTGCCTTGTCGACATCCTTTACATAAGAAGCAACGCGAATCATATCTACCGGACTCTCGCTCGCTGGTTTTATATCCTCTATATCCACCCTGTCGACATCGACCATCACCGAAATCTTGGTATTGGATTTAACCCCTTTTATCACCTCGTGGATATCGTCGTCGTCACAAAATTTCCACTTCCCAAATTCCTTAGGAGAAAAAAGCTTCTTAGAATTCTTGTATCCAATCTCCATATAATCGACACCGGCCGCAGAAAGCGCTTTATACACCTCGCGCACAAAACGCGTGTCAAAATCATGGTCATTGATAAGGCCACCGTCTCTAATTGTACAATCAAGAACTTTTATTTTTTCTCTATACATGGTTGCTCCCCCTCTATAATTTTATTTCTTAAGTTTAAAAGGTATCCCATAGTGTAAACTAAACACAACTGGCTTGTCAACTTCATTCTTTCGTGCTATTGTAAAAATAAATAGGAGCTAATAATATGAAACAACGCCTTAATAAAATTATCGCCCAAAGCGGGTTTTGCTCAAGAAGAAAGGCCGATGAACTGATCCTAGACAAACAAGTAAAGGTTAACGGTAAAACCGTAATCCGCTTAGGAATTCTCGCTGATCCAGAAAGCGATAAAATTTCTGTTTGCGGTAAAAACCTATACTTAGAAAAGAAAATATACATTATGTTACATAAGCCAACAGGTTATGTAAGTACGACAAAAGACGCGCATGCAGAAAAAACTGTATTAGAACTTCTTCCTAAGTTACCGGTACGAATTTTTCCCGTCGGCCGGTTAGATAAAGATACATCCGGGCTATTATTTCTTACAAACGATGGAGACCTAAGCTATAAGCTTACGCATCCCAGTTTCGAGGTAGATCGCGTTTATGAAGTCCTGGTAAGAGGTTTTCTTGAGGATAAAACAATTAAAAAAATCGAGCAAGGGAATCTTTCTATAGAGGACTATATGACTTCACCTTGTCGCATAACTATGTTATCGCGGTCAAGACATAAAACAAGCCTGCATATTAACCTTCATGAAGGGAAAAAAAGACAAATACGAAAAATATTTCTAGAGTTTAAACATCCGGTAATAGCGCTAAAACGCATACAATTCGGCAAGATTAGATTGGGGGATTTAAAAATAGGCGCGTGGAAATACCTCAAAAAATCTCAGATGATATAAACTAAAAAACAATATTTGCGATTTAATAACAGCCGGATTAGATTTCTTCTACTGATTTTGCTGTATCTTCTCCTTCAATACTTTTAAAAATTCGTCATAAGACTCGTCATACCCAAAATCAAAATATATCCGGCTGGCCAGAAATTTACTGTATAAATCTCCTTTTTCAAAATCAAGACGTGTGGGATCGACATGTTTTAATTCTATATAAAGTACCGGGGCAGTCCTCTGCCAGTTCATAAACAGGATTTCATGTTTGTCAATAACTTCGGCGCCTTTCATATGCACATAACCTATCCTCTGCTTGGACATTTTCAAGAATTTATCAATCACAAGTTCCTTATCATCCAGATAAAGCCGCCGGGGAAAATCGGAAAATATAAGCCAAAAAATCATGAGTAAAAGAAGAGAAAAGACGATAAAAAGACCAATCCCTGCTGTAGGGTCAAAAATCAAGGCTAAAATAGGAACGATAACTACAGCCGGCACACCTACTGTTATCAAAAGAGTAAAAGTTTTACTGGGAGAATAAACCATTATTTTTCTCTTTTCTGTCATAAAATCGCCTCCTTATATCTTAACATTAACTTAAGTTTAGTATAAAACCCTATATTTTCATCTTTGCAAATTCGGCAGTAATTTTAACTATCTCATCGGCTAAAGATTTATCCAATGTCCCCATGCCGCAGGACGGCGTAAACAAAGAATGATCTAAAATATTTTGTTTATTAAGCCCTTTTTTCTCTAATTCCTTCAAGGCGACCTGAAATTTATCCAAGAGTACTCGTTGCGTGCAAGTTGAATCAAATTCTGTAGTCGGAACCACACCCCAAGCGATCATCCCGCCTTTATCTATAAATTTCTTAATCGCTTCAGGATACAAGATAAAATATTTTCCAAACCCATAAAAATCAAAATTGATTATATCCATTTTTGTTTCGAGCATCATTGGCCAGTCTGTATTTCCGCAGCAATGCACTCCGACCGAAATATTAACATAAGTTTTTACAACTTCCACCACATCATTTATAACCGAAATTACTTTCTCTTTACTAAGGTTACAAAAAGCAGAACCAAAACTAGCCAGATATGGTTCATCAAAAAAGATTACAGGCGTTTTATTTACCTGTATGATCTGTTTTGCCTGCCAAACAGCTTTCATTGCTAAGGCCTTAGTTACAGCATCGCTTAATTCCTCATTATAGAGTAACAGCTTCCCTTCTTTATCCTGTACGGAAGCCAGAAACGTTAATGGTCCCACCACCTGCCCCTTAAGAATACCCGCCTTTTTTACATCTATCTGTTTAAGCATCTGGTAAAAACCAGCCGCGTATTCAGGGCTCATCCTAAAATATTCAAAGTCACCTTCTGTAAACTTTTCATAAAATTCAAGCAGTTGTTGCTGATTATCGCCAGACATATCAAAATAAGCCCCTTTTTTCTCAAGATCTGCAAAAATGCAAGGGATATTTTCCGAATACTGGATAAGCATATTTTCGTGGGGATCCACCCTGGATAATTGCGGCCAGAATGGCAGATCGGGAAAATTATCTAAGATAAATCCGCAAATATAACTTATATCTTTATGCGGCATGCTTCCAATGCCCGTAGCCTTAACCTGCAGATTTTTAAATGGATTCATCTTGGTTCCTTTTCTTAAATTTTCAAAATTATGATATGGGCAACTGATTAGACCTTTGTAATGCTATTTTCACAAAATACGGTCCGATGATTTCATAAAAGATGGTTGTTGCCGCAACTGTGGTAAAAATCATACTTCCCATCGTTCCGGAAAACTCGCTTTTTGCGATTAATGCCATGCCCAGAGCCACACCCGCCTGCGGCATTTGGGCAATACCCAAATAACGTTTTACATCATTATCGGCCCGGGAGATTATCGCGCCGACATAGGTTCCAAAATACTTGCCTATTACTCGCAATAAAAAGTAAAAAATACCTATTTTACCTAACTGGGCAAGCAAGTTAATCTCTAAATTCGCACCAGCTAAAACAAAAAATAAAAGATAAATCGGCCAATCTATAGTTTGTACTATCTCAAAATATTTAAAACTCTGACCGTTCATGTTAACAATCACAGCCGCTAAAAACATGCACGACAGTAAAACAGACATATGAAAATGTAATGCCAGGCCAGCGGTCAAAAAAATCAGGCCTAATGTATAGATCAAAAGATCTCTTTGATTTCTTATGTGTCGTGATAAAACACTAAAAACAGCACCTATAACGCCGCCTAATAAAAATGATCCGCCGATTTCAAATAAAGATTTAAAAACAACTATTGATGCACTGGAGGTCTGGTTAAAATGAATTTTACGGGCAAAAGCAAGACATATCGAAAAAACAATTAGACCCCAAGCATCATCAATCGCCACAACACCCATTAAGATCTCCGTAAATCTTCCCTTGGCTTTATATTGTCTGACAATCATGATCAATGCGGCTGGCGCGGTAGCCGTTGCAATCGCCCCAAACATAAGAGATACATATAAAGGTAATCCCAAGACCATAAGTCCAATTACCACCAAAAACCAGGCCCCGAATGCCGCAAGAACAGATATCCATAATACCTGCTTACCAATCTGCTTAAAAACCTGTCTAGAAAAATTCTGGCCGATACTAAAAGCAATTAAACTTAAGGCAAAATTAGAAATGAGTCCCGAGGCTTTGATTACCGTATCCGGCACAAGATTAAGTAGATAAGGTCCAAGAAAAATACCAATAACCAAATATGCCGTAATGGCAGGGGTTTTTATCTTTTCCGCAACCTTGGAAGAAAAAAGCCCGAAGAGTAGAATCAAGCTGATGCCTAAAATAATATTCATTTTTAAATAATCCCTTTTTCCTTAAAAATCGCCATTACAATATCAAATACGCTTATAATGCCGCCGAGTTTATTTTGATCATCCACGACCGGGATTGCACCGCGTCCATGAAGCTGCATCAGATCATATGCCTGTTTTAAACTCTGATCTTCATTAATCTTGACTATTTTTTTGTCCATAATATCGGCAACAATCACAAGATTCCCAATTCCTTCTTCGATATCTATATCAAATATATCCGTCGGTTCCCGACTTAACATTGATAGCGGATTACGGATTAAGATGTCCTGGTGGTATGGTTTAAATACATCAAACAAATTACACAAATGCACAACGCCAATCAGAAGTTTACTATCATCAACTACAGGAATAACAGGAAAACTGTGGAAGTCTTTAAACAAATCAAGTAACTGCGCAAGGCTGGTTGCTCGTTTTACAGCGATTACTCGGGCATGCATTATTTCTTTTACCTGCATCGGACACCTCTTTAAGGGTTTTTTAAAATTGATGAATAAGTAGTTTTACAGCTTAGTCTTTATTATAATCCAAAACATTAAAAAAACCAAGTTTAACGCTTCCCCCATTAGGAGATAAATTTATTTTAAACATTAAATTTTATATCTAAAATATCGCCATCCCGGACAAGGTAATCTTTATCTACAAGCTTGACTAATCCCTTACTTTTTGCATCATTCATATTGTGACAATCTTCAAAATCAGCAAAATTTATAACTTCAGCCTTAATAAAACCCCGCGCTAAATCAGAATGAATTTTCCCGGCACATTCAATTACTCGAGAATCTTTTTTAACCAGCCAGGCCTTTACTTCTTTCTTAGCTGCGGTATAGAAGAAAATGGAATTAGACTTTTTTAACACTTTCTCGATAAGCACATTTATCTGTATATTTTTATCTTCTATTATAAGTGTTGGTTTTAAGCTAAGCGGTGCCAATGCCCTTAAAATACTAAGTTCCGGCTCCTGGAATTCAACATCACATAAGGGAACTTCTTTTTCTAAATTTTGAAGACATTTCTGCAAAACCTGTTTTTCTTTCTCATCCGTTGTATTATTTATGCGCGTTTCAATCTTTTCCATATCTAAAATTAAAAAATCTAATAATTTTTCAGTTGAGACAGCAATTGTATCAGTTTTTATATAATCACTGCCCACAAACTCAAAGAAATAAAAACTAACTTTGCTCGAAGAAAATTTCTCAACAAGCTTTGAAACCTTCGCATCGGTATATCTCGTTTTACCCTCCTGGATATCCAGCCCTTGAAAACCTATCTTCATTACTATTCAGCCTTTCTTTTTATTTTTTCCGCCAAAAAAACACCTTATCTTTTGGTTTTACAATAAAGGGGAGTTTAACACCAGCTAATTCTCCTTTATTAACGATCTCGACAAATTTATGATTTTGCTGTATCTGGTCGGCACAAGCTATGCAGGCCGGTGTTTTATTTCCAACAAATAAAAGCTGTTCTCCTTTTTCCAGCGGAGCATTCTGCATTAAAATCTCTGCAACATTAATTTTTTTAAAAAATTTCTTAACTTCCCCCAGAAAAATTTTCTCATAACTATGCCCTGTTTTTCTACTTACGCTATTGTCCGGATATCCTAAATAGAATCCGCTTGAAAACCCTCGATTAAATACCCGGCGCAATTGTTTTTTATAGGACTTTTTTAATGTATCATTTAAATTCCGGTCATAAAAAGCATCGATTGCTTTTCTATATACCGAAGTTACTATTTTGATATACTCTGGGGATCGCCTTCTTCCTTCTATTTTAAACGCACTTATTCCTGATTCGATCAATTTATCAATAAAATCAATCGTGCAGAGATCTTTAGCGCTTAATATATAGTCTTTACCCAAAACATATTCCGCTTCCTGCTCCTGGTCATAAATAGAAAATTCTCTTCGGCAATACTGCAGGCATTCCCCTCTATTCGCTGATTTACCGGAAGTATAGCCGGATAAAAAACAACGGCCGGAAATACTAATACACATTGCCCCATGGATAAACGTTTCAATTTCACACTGAATACGTTTCTGCCTCATAAATTTTAACATTTGCTGTATATCACAAAGCGTGCACTCTCGGGCTAAGATAATTCTTTTTACCCCTAATTGCGCATAAAAAGATAATGCTTTTATATTGGAAACGCTGGCCTGAGTCGAAAGATGAATCTTTAACTTTAACTTTTTAGCCAAAGATAAAACCGCCATATCCCACAACACTACCGCATCCACCCGGGCTGACTTGGCTTGCCTTAAAATGCGTTCTACCTTATTTAGTTCTTTGTTTTTTATGATAACATTAAGTGCTAGATACCCTTTTTTTTTGCGCTTGTGCAAGAAATCCATTATTTTTTTTAGTTCCAAAACATCAAAATTCCCGGCAAAATTACGCATATTAAGACCTTTTACGCCAAAATATACACTATCGGCCCCGCTATCTACTGCCGTTACAAGAGCGGGCCAATCTCCGGCCGGAGCTACTAATTCTGGTTTGCGCTTATTCATAAGTTAATATCTTCCAAATAAAACTTCTGCCTATCTTTCTGAATTATACCATAGAAAAAGGATCTATCTAAACAATATCATCGCGGCTTGACTCCAAATAAAAAATGTGTATACTACAAGCAAAGGATCATGTCTAGGCAAAAAAGCCACCCAGATTCAATGGGTGGTTTTTTTGATCTTAGACAAAAAGAAAAATGGAAAATAGGTTTCCCATCGCCAGGGTTTTGAATTTTTTAAAACGTCATAGCACCTTTGTCTTGCTTGACAATGTGCTTTGTGATAAAGAAAACTATCACTCCTATATTTTCATCAATCCGGTTGAGGTGATTGCTTGTTATAAATTAAGGGATTTAAAACCCAGCCTTGAAAAATTACAAGCAAGACTCAGGCAGGGTCTTTATATTTCCGGATTCCTATCCTACGAGGCTGGTTATGCCTTCGAACAGGCCTTAACCGGCAACCCTAATTACAACTTTCCCCTTCTCTGGATGGGGGTGTTTAAAAAACCTTTTGTTTTTGATCACCGCAAAAACAGGTTTATAAACGGACATGTCCCGCTTTTTTCTCAAACAACGATAAATTCAGAAAACTACAAACTAAAAAACCTCCATCTAAATACAACTAATAAACAGTACCTTGCTGATTTAAAAAAAATCAAGCAATATATTGCTGCCGGAGACACTTATCAGGTAAATCATACCTTAAAATATAAATTTGACTTCAAAGGTTCTGCATTTTCTTTTTATCAAACTCTACGAAACAATCAAGCCGTAAGCTACGCCGCTTTTATAAAATCGGGTGAGTTTAATATCCTTTCTTTTTCCCCGGAATTATTTTTCCGGCAGAATAAACGTCATATTTATGTAAGGCCGATGAAAGGAACCGCAAAAAGAGGCATAAGTTATGATGATGATAATAAAATTAAAAGCTGGTTAGGTCATGATATAAAAAACAGGGCGGAAAATCTAATGATTGTCGATTTATTGCGCAATGATCTAGGAAGAGTTTCAACAATTGGCAGCGTAAAGACATTAAAACTTTTTACCGTCGAAAAATATAACACACTCTTCCAGCTAACCTCGACAATAAAAAGCACCTTACAAAAAAAGTTGAGCGTTTTTGAATTATTTCGCAGCACCTTTCCTTCCGGCTCGGTTACCGGGGCACCTAAGATACAGACCATGAAAATAATTCGTGGTTTAGAAAAAGAAGAGCGCAAGATTTATACAGGCTCCATCGGATTTATGAGTCCGCAGCAGAAATCTGTATTCAACGTTGCTATTCGTACAATCCTTCTTATAAACGGCACCGGAGAAATGGGCATCGGTGGCGGCATTACATACTCATCGCATAATCAAGCCGAATTCACAGAATGCAAATTAAAAGCACGTTTTTTAACCCAACCCCCCTTTAAACTTATCGAGACAATACGCTGGTCAAAAAAAGAGGGTTTTTTTCTGCTTGGGCTTCATCTTAGGCGCCTTAAACGTTCCGCAAGATTTTTCGGGTTTAGTTATAATCAGGCTTTAATAAAAAAACATTTAAAAAAGCTGGTTCTTACTTTAAAAGCTAAATACAGTTACAAGATAAGACTTTTACTTTCAGAAAACGGTGAAATTAATATTGAATCTTCTCCCCTTCCACCGCATAGCAATAAATCGCCGGCTAAAGTCATCTTGTCTAAATACAGAACAAAATCAACCAATACTTTCCTTTACCATAAAAGCACAAATCGCACATTTTACGATAAACAGTATCAAAAATATCAAAAATTAGGATATGATGATGTTTTATTCTGCAATGAAAAAGGACAGATAACCGAAGGAGCAATCTCTAATATCTTCATAAAAAAAACAGATATCTTCTATACCCCTCCGATTAAATGCGGACTTTTGCCCGGGGTCTTCCGTCAATATTTTATGCAAAAAAATCGAAAAAAGGCAAAGGAAAAGATTTTAAGATTAGAGGATTTAAGCACAGCACAAGAAATTTATCTAGCGAATTCGGTACGGGGGTTTAAAAAGGTAAAAATATATTTTTAGGGCCGGATAAGACAAACCTGAAAGCGGTGAGATCCGATTTCCTTATTATCCACGTAAAAATTAACGAGATACTGTCCCTCTTTCTCATATTTTATATTCACAAACTGTCCAATAAAACCAAAATTACGCTGTGAATCAATCTTTGCTTCTTTTTTCATAACCGCCAATTTGTTTTGCATATTATCGGCCATGACCAGTTCACAGGTAAATCTATCTCCATTATTTAAACCGCTCACATTAGCCACAATAAACATAAGCGGATGGCAGGCAGGAAAACTGTGCACATTTATATTTTCAAATATACCATTCATGCTCAACTTACCTTCTCTACTTACGGAAGCGTAATCGCATAGAAAAGAAAAGTTTAATTTTGCATTTAATACACTCATATCATTTTTTTCCTTATTGCTTATCCCTAAATTTGCATTAGTAAAATCTGGGTTATATATTATCCCATTTATCTCTCTATGTCAATCCGCCTCGGTCAAAGAATTAAATACAATAATTTTTTTTGGGGGAATGTTTTAGACCGATAAGGGGCATTGCACACGTTTATTTCTATAAACCTCTTAAAATTTCTGGCCTTAATCCTACAGACCCTTGCATCGCAAACTCCAAGGTCCTTAACAACATCGTCTTATCCCTGGAAAGCGCCCCTTCCAGTGCAAGATAGTTTGACGCGTGATTCGATCGAAAAATAGTTTTTTTTAGATCAATACCTTTGATAATTTCGTAAGACTCCTTTAGCAACTCCATAGAATTTAATTCCTCAAAGTCACCGCTTTTGACTTCTTGCGCCAAACGTGTTCCCGGAATAATCATTAGAGAAAGAAAAGATAAATATCTTGGTTGCATTCTATTCAAAGCAGCGATCGTGCCTTTAACGTGCTCTTTAGAATATTTTTTACCACCCAAACCAAGCAGGACAATCACCGAAGACTTAATCTGAGCCTTAGCCGCCTTGCGAACCGCTTCAATCATTTGCTCAGCGCTTGAAGACTTTTTACACCGATCAAGCACACCCTGACTGCCGCTTTCTAAGCCCATATAGACAAGGCTCAACTTGTGCGCATAAAGCTCGGTTAGCTCGCGATCATCTTTTCGTACGATATTGCATCCATTAGCGTAGCTTGAAATGCGGGTTAGTCGCGGAAAGGCCTGTCCCAGCTTTTCTAAAATGGGGACTAGCTTGCTATTGCTCAGGACCAGGGCATCGCCGTCCAGAAGAAAAACTCGCCGCATCTGTTTATGCCGGCAAGCGTACTCATTAATATCCGCCATAATTTCCTTCTGGTCTTTGATACAAAAAGGCTTATTCTTATACGCGCCGCAAAAACTACAATGATCTGCCGAGCACCCAAGCGTTACTTGCAAAAGAAAACTATCTGCTTCTGCCGGCGGTCTGATAACAGGTCCTACAATGGCCATCCTAATTCACCTTTATAATACTGCTCCTTTTTAATTAGGAACACATCCTATTTTCTTTGCCTAAAATAAAAACGCCGCGGAGACCTTCCGTGGCGCTACATCATTCTTCCCTCTTAAAACATTATTTAAATTTCTTTGCTTTTTGCTGCATCCTGTTCTTGTTTTCGACAATTATAGATATAATGTATTATTTCGTTCTTTGAATCCGGATCCATTTTAGGGAATTTAAAACGAGTCTCATACAAATGTTCTTCCCCTTTATCTGTAATAACGCCAATCACCTCTGAGTCTATCACAACGGCCTCGGTATTAATGATTTTGTTGTTCGGAAGCTTAATTTTTAACTTCATTATTTCATCATGGACAAATTGATGATTCAAATATACCTTGACTCCGCCGGCGCTGATATCACGTGTCTTTGTCTTTATAATCATCGTAACGTCGGTGGCCATTGAGGTAAATTCTACCTCCACTAAATCCTGCAATCTTTTATGCACTCTCTTTTGTCCCATATTTTAAGACTCCTTTTTTTTGAATTACGCACTTATTTAATCAAGGTTTTTTCTTTAACATCTAATACCGCTTCTTCTGTTAAAAGCTTTCTGATTATAGCCAAGGCAAAATCAAATACCGTACCTACGCCCGCGCTAGTAATAATATTACCATCAATGACTACATCTTCCTCAATATAAGCAGTATTGCTGCCAAAACGTACCTGGTTCCCCGGATAACAGGTTGCTTTTTTGCCCTCTAAAATCCCGCATACATTAAGCACATATGCAGGCGCCGCGCAGATAGCGGCAATAATCTTGTTTTCCTTGGCACACTTTTTGACTAATGTACAGGCTAAATCCGAAGCTGCTAATTTTTTTACCCCGGCTACTCCACCAGGCAATATAATTGCATCCGGCAAGCCTTTAAACTCATCGAGCTTAATATCGGCCTGAAGTGTTATCTGTCGCGATCCTCGAACGAGAAGGCTATCCTCCACAGTTGCGACAATAACTTCTAATCCCGCCCTTCTTAATATATCAATCGAAATGGTTGCTTCTATCTCTTCAAACCCCTCGGCTAGTATTATCAAAACCTTCTTCATTCTTGCCTTTTTTTTAAAAAATTACTTTTTTCCAATATTATTTTAATTCGTTAGTCAATCTGTGTCAAACACTAGTTATAATATTTAATCTAGTCTATGGAAAATACGATGGCTAACTGGATAATCACAGAACCCTGTGAGATTTCGTCCGGGATCGCTAAAAACGGAGATGCGCGTCGAATCGTATCTTGCGATTCTTTATCCAGTATTTCATGGCCGGAAGAACTAATGACCTTAATTTCTTCTGCTTGTCCATTTGGCAAAATAACAAATTTTAACCCCACTGCACCTTCTATCTTACGACGCTGTGCCCAGGAAGGATACTGACGATGCGATTCTATTTTTTGTTTAACCATATCCTGATACCGCAGCATAGCCTCCTGAGCCGCATCAAGTGCTTTAATTTCTTTCTCCACCGGATCTTCGAAAATTGCTTCTTGCTGACTTATTTCGTAGTCTGATTGCTGATCTTGTTTTTTCTGCTCTTTATTATCTTGTAGCCTTTTTATCTCTCCGATAACCTTAATTTCCGGTAAAAGGGCATACTTTTCTTTTTCGATCTGCAAGTGCGTGGTCTCAGGTGCCTCCTTTTCCGGTGATAAAGAAAAACGCCACCCGTCTACCCCGCCTAGTACTAAAGCATGGACACCGAGCGAAACACAAAAAGCAACTATTGTTAGCCGGTCTTGGAACATAATTTTATCCGCTAAAACTTTCCTTTTATGCCCAAATAGAAAGATCTATCCAAGGCATTAAATCCTTGTACCTGCTGATATTTTCGATCAAAAATGTTGATAACTTTAGAAAATAATTCGATATATTCATTCAAGTCATAATTAAACGCTAAATCGACGGTAAAATATCTTTTGTTTTTTTGGACATTAATCTGATCATTCCAAGAGGTACCTACATAATTTGTAAAAATATTTAAATTAGCTTTCTCAGAACATGCCCAGTTTGTCCCTAAGCTTAACTTTTGTTTTGGCCGGCGGATCAATTCCAGCCCCGTATCCTCATCCTTAGTTTTCATATGCGTGTAACTTCCGGTTAAAGACACTGAATCCGTACAATTAACCTTGGATTCAAATTCCATACCGCTTGTTTTTGCCCGACCGACATTTTTATATTTCCAGGTAACCAGATCAAAATCAATCATGTTCTTGAAATTATTATAGAAATAAGTAGCCGCACAAAAAACCTTGCCATCAAATAAACCCTGCTCCAAGCCAAAATCATAGCTCCTGCTTTCATCCGGCTTTAAATTCGTATTCCCATAGCTTGAATAAAGCTGATATATCGAAGGGGCTTTGAATCCAGTACCAAAATTCGCTTTTAATCGCGTATCGGTTTGAAAAATAGAATAGAGAGATGAAACTTTGTATGTCGTCTGTTTCCCGGAACGTTCATGATCATCGACCCTTGTGCCTAAAAGAAAAGATAAGTCTTCGGTCGCCTTTAACTGACTTTGGAAATAATATGCTTCGTTGTCTACGCTCTTGCGATTAATTCTATCAGTAAATGCAACAAGACGATAATCAGAGGTACCCCTTTCTTCTTCATATTCATAGCCTACAGTCTGAGTACCGATATCAAAAAGAGAAAAATTTTGTTGTATTTCTAACTTTCTGTTATCAGCGGTATATTTATCTTCCATATCATCTGTAGTATCAACGCTATCGGCAAGATCGCGATTTGATCTTTTTATATCCATAAAATATAACGCCAGTCTCTGGTTCCAGTTATCTGTAATATTGTGATCAAGCTGTAATTTAGAACTAAACTGCCGGGAGGCCGAGGTATAATTCGGATCATCTTGGTAGGCCCCATCATCAAAATCAAATTCGGCATCGTTATAACGCAGGGCTAATAATAACTCCCCTTCATCTAAGACCTTCACCCCCACGCGTGAAGATACAGATACATTTTTATAGGCATCATCTTCCTTGCCATCGGTCGCTTTGGAGATCCCATCCGAATCGATACGAGATGCTCCAACTGAATAATTTATTATATCGGTACTGCCTAAGGCCGAAAATGATTCCCGAAACGTACGATGCGAACCCGCCTCTAAAGATACCTGCGTATTCAGTTTGCCTTTTCCTTTTTTAGTTATAATATTAATTACTCCGCCCATAGCATCAGAGCCGTAAAGCGTACTCTGCGGACCGCGTACGATTTCAATGCGTTCAATATTATCTGTAGTTAAATGCGCAAAATTAAATGCCCGCGCCGCACTTATCGGGTCATTCACTTCCACACCATCAATCAATACCAGGCTTTGACCGGGAATTGCACCGCGCAGATATGCAGAGGCCTGTCCTCCCTGAGAACCATTTTGAGTAAAATAAACACCCGGAACCTCTTCCAATACCTCAAGCACTGTTTTTTTACCTGAGGCCTTCATATCTTTCCCTGTAATTACGCTAACCGAACTACCAACTTCTGATTGATACACTTCAGTTTTTGTTGCGGTAACGACCACCTGGCCCAAATCATATTTTGTCTTGTAATTATCTTCGGCGCAAGCGACAGCAGCTATATTTACGACAAAAACCAATATACTCATAATAATATATATTCTTTTTTCCATTTTTTTCATCTTCTCCTCCCTCGAGAATACTTGCCGATTAAGCAATCGACCGGGCTTACCTTAGGTTAAGGTATTACCGTTGCGGGGCAGCGCTCCGAATCTGACGGAGACTTCCTTTGCTTATGCGGACAACATTAATTTATATCAAACTATTTTTGTTTTATTTATCCATACAAACTCCCCGGCAAAATTAATATTGTTTTGTTTTCATTCACCTCCTTTTTGCCTTAATTTAAGTCTGGAATTTTATCTAATATTCTATCCCTTTTCTTCTTTTCTGTCCTTGTTTAAAAGGATGTTTTATTTCCTTAATATAGCTTACAAGATGGGCGCACTTGATTAATCCTTTCGATGCCCCGCGCCCAGTAAGCACAACCTCTAATGATTTTGGCTTTTTCTTTAATAAAGAGATGATTTCTTTTTCTTTTAAAAATCCATCCCGCACGCAAATATTAATTTCATCTAATATCAGAATGTCATATTTATTAGGCTTATAAATCCTTTTGATAAATTCCAATCCCTCTAAACACATGTTGCGAATTTCATCATGTCTTATTTTCTTGTTTGAAGACGGACAAAGCGGATGGCACTTGGCAAAACTATAGACATCCACACCTATTTTTTTCAACAGCTTTAATTCACCATATCCATATCTTGCTGCATCTTTATGAAAGCTAATAAAACAAATTTTGGCTTTGTAGGCACGCGCTCTTACGCTAAGGCCCACCGCTGCCGTTGTTTTACCTTTACCCTCTCCTGTATAAATCTGAATTAAGCCTTTTTTGTTCATTGTTTTCTCCTTCTATCGTGTTCAGGAACGATTAAAATATATGGTTTGCCTGATATCGGATTATCTTGTACGACTACGGTCGTCTTATACACCTTTTCAATAATACAATAATCCAAGACCTGTTTAGGCGTCCCGATAATGTTAATCCGACCGTTATCTAATAAGATTAAACGCTCACAATATTCGCTGGCCAAATTCAGTTCATGCAATACAACCGCTACGCTCAACCCTTCATTTCTGTTTAAGCGACGGATAAGATCCAGTATCTTAACTTGATGCGTAATATCCAAAAAAACAGTCGGCTCATCCAAAAGAAGGAGTTTTGGTTGTTGGGCTAAGGCCTTGGCTATAATTACCAGCTGTCGTTCTCCGCCACTTAAATTTTTAATTAAACGCTGCCTGAATTCCAGGGTATCTGTTAACTCCATAGCGCGATAGACGATCTTTTTATCTTCTTCAGAATCAAAAAATTGGAATCTCGGTTGATGCGGCATCCTGCCCAGCGCGATGAAATCCTCTACGCTTATATCAAAAGTTATGGGTTCGCTTTGGCCAACAACAGCAACTTTTTGGGCCAACTCTTTAAAACTCATCTGCGTTATGTCTTTACCCTCAAAAATAATATTACCGGATTTTGGTGCTAGCGCCTTTGTTAAACTCTTAAGCAAAGTCGTTTTCCCCGAACCGTTAGGGCCAATTATCCCGATAAAATCTTTATCCTCTATATTAAAGCTGATATCCCGTAAAAAAAACTGGTGCTCATACCCAGAATTTAAATTGGTTATCTTTAACATCTATTTACCTGCTTTTTTTTGCACATAATGCGTAAATAAATATACCGCCTCCGATTATTCCGGTAATTACACCTACCGGTAATTCTAAAGGCAAAATCACCGTACGGGCAATTGTATCGCTGGCAATCAAAAATGCGCCTCCGGCCAGAAAAGAAGAAATAATAAGTATGCGATGATCACTGCCCACAACAATACGCATACAATGCGGGATCACTAAGCCGACAAAACCAATTATTCCGGCACAAGCAACACTGGCGCCGGTAAGTAAGGAGGCAGCTAAAAAAAGAATCCTTTTTGTCACTTCTACATTTACGCCTAAATGCAATGCCTGCTCCTCGCCTAAGGCAAAGGCATTGAGGTCTTTACAAAAAATATACGTAATAATTAACCCCAGAAACGAAATTACGATCATCGTCTTTATAAAAAACCAGTTAGGCTGTTCTAAAGAACCCATCGTCCAAAAAATTATACCGTGCAGATCTTCAATGCGCATTATGGCCATAATCAGCATGACTAATGACGCACAAATGTAACTGATCATTACCCCGGTAAGTAAAAGCCCTTGCATTTTCAAAACACTCTTTCTGGCGTTTAAAAAATAAACCAGCATGATTACAGCTAGTCCTCCCAAAAAGCCGGCCAAAGGCATCGACATATCCGTCAAAAATCTATTCAACTTAAACGTGATATTTAAACATACCCCTAAGGCCGCACCTCCGGAGATACCTAAGGTATAAGGCTCAACTAACGGATTACGAAACATCCCTTGCAATATTACACCGGCAATACTTAACGCGCTACCGACAGCAAATCCAAGAATAATACGCGGCAGCCGAATTTGAAAAAGAATACTATATATAGCAGTCCCATCGCCTTCTTTAAATAAAAAAGATAAAACTTGCCCCAAAGACACCCTAATTGTGCCAATGCATAAAGATAGAAGGCTTACCCCTAAAACAATCAAGGCAAATATAATCACCCACATTGTCCATTTAAGAAATTTCTTATTCATAATTTATCTTGCCCATCATACAAAAAACCTACTATCTGTTCCAAGGCCGCAACAAAACTTAGCGGCGTAGGCACGCACATTAAATCAGAATCAATAATATAAATATTATTATTCTTTACGGCGTTCAACGTTTTATATCTTTGCCAAAAAGTTTTTTCCTGTTCTCCGACCATGCCCATGGTAGCAATAATTATGAAATCCGGGTTAGCGGAAATAACATTTTCCCGGGAATACAATCCACTGCCGGCATTTTCTGCAATATTTATACCACCAGCGCATTTAATAATATCATTTATAAAAAAATCCTTATTCATCGTAAACAGCGGGTTAGCTCCAACTTGAATAAAAACCTTTCGGTTTGCGCTTTTGGGGATACTGCTTTTGATATTATTTACTTTTTGGTTTGCCTTTAAAATAATATCCTGCGCCTTCTCCTTCTTTCCGACAATTTCACCGAGCATTAAAAACTGCTCGCAAATCTGGGTAAAATCTTTAACCTGAGTAAAGTTGACCACGTTTAGGCCTAAATCTTCTAACTTGCGTTTATCTTTAGCATCAACCAGCGGCGTTGCTAATATGATGTCAGGATCTAAAGAAACAATCTTCTCGACATTGACGCCGACAACTGTGCCCACTTTTTCTTTTTGTTGCGCCGGCTTAGGTTTTGTGCAATAAGTCGTCACCCCGACAATACTATCCTCTACGCCTAAAAGATATAGCTCTTCAGTTAAAGACGGACCCAGTGAAATAATCCTTTGGGCAGAACTCCCGGCAAAAACAAAACTGTTAAATAGAAACAGTAAAATCAAAGAGTGTAGAATTAATTTATGCCACCGCATCTTAATAAAAACCTCAATATTCTAGAGATAAAAATATATGCTTATTTTTTTCTAAATATTTCTAAAAAAGAATAACCGTCTTTTTCTACGATGCCCGAAGTTTCAAACTCAACCGGCTTTTTAAAACAGGGGCCGTTATATACAAATGTATGATATTCACCGGCTTCCCCGGCGACATCAACATTACCTCTTTTTTTTAAATCCGCAATAAACTTTTCATCGATATTTCTACCCAACCATTCTTTGCCTAAAAACTTATTATTAATGGATACAACAATTGCTTTAAACCCGGTATCGATAAATTCAGAAACTAATTCTTCTCTTTCTCTTTGCCACAGCGGCAAAATCGGAATTATTCCCGACTCCGTGCACACGCGTTCCACCCAGTCTCTGTGGGCCTGGACATCAATATCCCCAAACACTCCTATTTTTATCCCTTTTTTCTTTAACTCGCCAAGGGCTTGTTTAAAAACCTGTTCATAACTATCCCAGCTGCTACTTCTTTGTAAAAGCGGAATGCCCAAACATTCCGCCTGCAATTTAATTAGATCACGATCCACTCCATGCGAACGAGAATGTTTATTATCCTCGGAAATCATATTAAAAATATAACTAATCTCCACATCCTTACTTACTTTAAATAAAGATAGGCAACTTTCTTTTCCGCTGCTCCAAGAGGTAAAGGCCTTCATTGTTTTACGCCTCCGCAAATACGGCAGTGAGAAGTCCCCATCTTCATCCCCGCTTGACAACTTGGGCATATTTGTTCTCCTTTAACAGGCGGCGGAATTGCTCCTACGATTTCTCTATAGATTTCGTAATAATAAAGGTGTTCTTTATTGATAAATTTCACAGGATATATTTTTTGTTTCTCGATATATTCTTTATCAGAAATCTTATCACTTATAATATTCCTTAACATTGTCATGCCCGAACCGTATTCTAGGGGTCTTTTACTCTGCCAGATAATATTGCTAGATAAGGTATCTTCAAAACTGCGGCGTAATATCCATTTACCCCATGTTACTCCATTGGTTTTATTAATCTTTAATTCAACCGGTACTTGGTTTAGGGCAAAATCGACAAATTTTTTATCTATAAACGGCTGCTTTATTTCAATCTGCCAGTATTCCCCTAACCGATTCGAACTAAAATACATATTTTCTGCAATATGAGCAATGTATTTTTCTAAATTCTCCATCCCCTGCATATAACTATATCCGGCAAATATTTCATCTGAACCATCGCCGGCCATAATCGTTTTAATGCCAAGTTCTTTAGCGAATTTAAGACCAAAATAAACTGTGATATCGTTAGGAATTGCCGGATCAAAACTTTTTAAGATCTTTATAATTTCAGGGATTGAATCGATGGCCTCTTTTACCGTTACTTGCTTATAATAAACTTTTAGTCCGAGCTCTTTTTCAAGCTGTTTTGCATATTTTAAATCCGAACTAAAATCTTCGAGACTTATATTTATCGCAATCATGTTAGGACAAAGTGCCGCTAAGATGCTCGTATCTAGACCTCCGGAAAAAAGCATTCCTTGCGCACTATTATCGGCAACAGATTGTTTTAACTTCATTCTCAGTTTATTTTCTATATCCTGAATCGACCTGGTTTCAGAAATCATTATTTCCCCCTTTCGGATACACCGGCACTTTCAAATGTAGCCATTTCATTCATGATTTTAACACCGGCATCAACAATGTTCATTGCCAATGCCGCACCAGTTCCTTCTCCTAATCTCAAATCGAGATTTAAAAGAGGCTTAAGCCCCATAAATTCAAGCGTAATTATATGTCCTTTTTCAACCGAACAATGCGCCGCAATTAAATACTGTTTTACTTTTGGGCAAAGCGTATAAGCAATTAAGGCCGCCGCACCCGAAATAAAACCATCTATTACGACTGGTACTTTACGTGCAGCGGCAGCCAGAATAATCCCAGCTAATCCGGCAATCTCAAACCCGCCCACTTTCGATAAAACACCCAGGGCGTCTTTGCGGTTGGGTTTATGAAGTTTTAAGGCCTGTTTTATCAATTTTACTTTATTTTTAAACACCTGTTCATTAATTCCCGTGCCGCGTCCTGTAACATCTTTAACCCTGGAAACAGTAATCGTTGCTACAATGGCACTCGAGGATGTAGTATTGCCTATGCCCATGTCTCCGGTACCAATAATATCAATACCTTTTTTAAACTCGCTTTCAAAAACCTCCATACCGGCCCAAACAGCCTGCTGGGCCTGAACCCTTGTCATCGCTTTTTCTTTTAGAAAATTTTTTGTGCCAAAGCCGATTTTCTTTATTTTTAATTTTGCATCTTGCAGTTTTAACTTTTCCTTAACCCCCATATCTACGACCACGACCCGGGCTTGGACATGCCGAACCAATACATTAATCCCAGCCCCGCCTCTTAAAAAATTATAGACCATTTGTGCCGTAACTTCCTGGGGAAAAGCACTTATTCCTTCTTGCGCTACGCCATGATCGGCCGCAAGTGTAAACACCACCTTATTTTTTAAAGACGGGTTTAATTTGCCAGTTATCCCCGCTAGTTGCTTCGCTAAATCTTCAAGCCGCCCTAGGCTTCCTTGCGGCTTAGTTAAAAAATCCAGCTTCTTCTGTGCCATCTGCATGGATTTATTATCAAGATCTTTAATTTTGCTTATAACTTTTTTTATTTTCCTCATCTTCGTAGCTATCCCTTCATCTTTAACGTCATCCCTGAAATTACTAAATAAGCCTCATCACTTATTTTGGCCATCTTCTGGTGGGCAATACCCATAATATCTCTAAATATGCGCGCCATTTCATTATCCGGTACAATCCCCCAGCCAACTTCATTGGATACAATTATAAGGGTAGCCTTTGTTTTCTTGATGGCCCTTAGTAAATCATCTATCCTCTTTAAAACTTCTTTTTCTTTACATCCAGTACATAAAAGATTAGATACCCATAACGTCAGACAATCCAGGATGATTAGTTTTTTCGGAGTCTTAAACTTCTGAATTACATCCGGAATATTTATATCCTCTTCAATTGTCTTCCAGGTCTGGGGCCGTAATTGCTTATGTTTACATACCCGCTTTTTCATTTCTGCATCTTGCGGCTTACAAGTTGCTAAAAAAACAACCTGTTTACAAGATACCTTGGCCAACTTCAATGCCAAGCTGCTTTTTCCACTGCGTACTGCGCCTGTAATAAAAATTATTTTTTTCACTATTTTTTTAGCCTATACAAAACTACTTTATTATTTTTTAATTTAAAATAATTTATAGAAGCTGTTTCCACTTCGATATCCCAGAAATTTTTCATTTTTTTATTTAACAAATCAGAGATCATGATCTTTATCGGTCCGGCATGGCTTATACATACAATTTTTTTACCGGCATATTGCTTTAGTATCTCCGATAAAAATCCCATAACCCTTTTTTCTAAATCAGACAATTTCTCACCCTGAGGCGGCCGGTTATGATAAGGGTCATCTATCCACCGGCAATAACGTTCTTTGTCAAAGCTTATGATCTGTTCATAGCTTAAACCTTCCCACCGACCAAAATTCAGTTCCTTTAAGGCCGAAGTTGATCTGATTTTACGTCGGGGGAATAATTTCCGTGCTGTCTGCTGTGTACGTTTAAAACAACTGCAAAAAATAATATCCGGTCTGGGTATCTTTTTTTTATCCCGCAGGCTAAGGACTTGAGCCAGACCTTTTTTATTTAACGCTACATCGGTAAAACTGCAGTATCGTTTTCTTCTGTTATATTCTGTTTGGGCATGACGAATTAAAAATAATTCCGTAACCATATCTATTTAACTCACCAATAGTGTAAAAAATAGTACGCTGATTTGCGCAATCTCGCCTGTGGCGCCAATGGTATCTCCGGTCATTGCGCCCATCTTCTTTTCTATATATTTTTTAAATCCGACTACGACCGTAGATGCTAAGATAAAAATAGCAACATGAGAAAACCCGCCAAAGATCAAAAACAGAAAAAACACAAATATTCCACCCCAACGGATATCTTTAACCCGGGCATTCTCGACAAAAAATTTTGCCTTGCCTTCCTTGCGCGGATAGATAGTTCGGTAACAAGCAAAGGCCATTGCCCAGCGCGAAAATGCACACATCAAGATCAAGCTTTTCCATAAAATAGATTCCGGCATACTTGCTAACAACGTGAATTGAAAAAGTAAAAAGCATACAAGCCCAATTACTCCCATAACCCCGCAACGCGGATCGCGCATTATATCCAGAGCCTGCTGTTGCGTCCTTGCCGCATACAATCCGTCACAGGTATCGGCAAATCCGTCAAGATGCAGGGCCCCGGTAATAAAAACATAGACAATAATGATAATCGCAGCCTGCACCAATGCCGCCGTAGAGTTAAAAATAACTAAACAAAGGCTAAGCAGGCATCCGATGATTAACCCCGCCGGCGGAAAAAACAAAAGCGCCCTGCCGTAATCCTTTGGTTTTATATCCGTTTTTATTTTTATCGGGATAATCGTCAGAAATTGTAATGCTAAAAGAAAACGTTTCATGATTTAGACACCTTAACTTTCGTCCTTCAACTTACCCGCCCAAATCAAAACTTCCTGTTTCTCGGCGGTGTTGTTTCATCCTGAAACAAAAAATCCTTAAGATTACTCTTAAATCTTAAGGATTGCACCCTGGTTTACTTCATCCTTCCGCGCGGATAAGCGTTAAAAAACAACGCTAACTTCTCCATCTAACAGGTAGGTCTTCTGACTTCCCCGCTCTTCTAGTTGCCTTCCCATCTTGATACCTTCAAGAACAGTGGCGTATCACGACTAAAAAAGTTCCCTTTTTTTCTAACGCTTCAAAAAGGACGAGGTTACAGCGGCGGGACCGTGACGGCATTCAACCGTCTTCCCCTTTAGGCCAAATTTTGGCGCCTGCCAGATTAATATTGTAGCTGTTATTTTAGCAAAAAATAAAGTATTGTCAAGCTCTCCGACAAAAAACTTCCCTAATAATTATCTCTTTCTTGTTTTAAAACTTCCAGAAACATCATTACTGTTTTAGGATCAAGTTGCGTACCGGCCGCATTTTTTATCTTTTTGATTGCCTGTTCCCGGGAACAAGCTTTCCGATAACGGCGATTAGATGTCAAGGCTTCATAGGTATCGGCCACCGCAATGATCCGGGCCCCTAAAGGGATTTCCTCGTGTTTTAGCCCATAAGGATAGCCTCGGCCATCCCAGTGTTCATGATGATAAAGAATCAACGGAATTATTTTCTGGAAGAAATGAATCGGCCTTAAGATATCGGCACCGATTTGCGGATGTCTTTTTATCTCTTCGTATTCTTTTTTAGTAAGTTGTGTTTTTTTCCGTAATGTCTTTTCCCTTACTCCTATCTTACCTAAATCATGCAAGATTGCGGCTTCTTTAATACGTTCGACTTCTTCTTTCGGCAAATTATATATTTTAGCAATTTCTGTCGCATAATGGACCGTCTTTTCCACGTGTTTGCCGGTATAATGGTCTTTTATTTCAATTGTCTTCGCAAAGGCAAAAATAGCCTCGGCTAAACTCTGGTTCGCCCGCTTAGTAAGCTTATCTAATTTATCCTTAAGAAACTTAACGTCCGTATCATCTTTTTCGCCCGCTACAAAGTCCCCTCTCTTTTTCACATCCAAAGAAGAATATACTCTATCCCCGCCGCTTTCTTTTGCCTTATTTACAATATCATCGGCAATCTCAATAAAATCTACGCCCCGGGCGACATTGTCTTCCGGATAAGAAACTACGGCCATACTTAATTTAAGCTTAACCTTATGTTTCTTATCTCCAAAATCCTGTAATTTAATAACCTCCCATAATCTTCTTGCTAAAACCATAGCAATATTCCTATCGGCACCAGGCGTGATTATAAGAAACTCTTCGCCGCCGTAACGAATTATGCGGTCATACTTACGCACCATCTTTGTAAATAATTTCGCCAGTTGTTTCAGGACCAAATCACCAAAATAATGGCCATAAACATCATTGATAGATTTAAAATAATCTATATCCAAGAGAATAATCGAAAGCGGTTCCCCATGTCTTTTGGCCCGCATGAATTCGGATTCGATCGCCTCTTTAAAATAATTATGATTGTAAAGCCCGGTATGGGCATCACGCAGGGCCAGTTGTTTTAACTTCAAGTTCGTTTTCATAAGTTCCTTATTCAGCATCTCGATATTCTTATCCGTCTGTCTATGGGTAATAATATTAGCAAACATTTGTCCGACGATCCGCAGCAAAACGTGTATATTACTAGACCATTGTTTTTCCTCGCGTACAGAATCAAACCCGATAAATCCAATAACCGTCCCCTGAAATACCATCGGAATATTTATTAACGACTTTATATTTTCAAGCGTCCATTCATCTTTCTCTGCCTTTGCCTTCGCCGGCAAATCAGTAACCTTTGGCACATAGACAATACCCGTTCTTTTTATCTGGTCATGGAACCAGGCAAAGGCATCTGTATCCAAATCCTGCAATCTGTTTATATGCGGTTTTATCCCCGGCGCGCACCATTCATAGACATTATCCATTTTTTTACCTTTGTCCCGGTACAAAAATATATAACTGCGGTCAACGCCGGCAAACTCGGCAATCATCTTTAACGACACGTTTACCCCTTTTGCAATTTCATTAGATCTTAAGTTTATAAATTTTGTTGATAAACTCGTAATAAGTTTCTCCAGATCTACTTTATATTGCAATTCTTCCAACATTTTTGTGCGTGCCGTTATATCCAGCAAAGTACCCATGATCATAACCTGGCCTTGAATTTCAATCGTCCGCCCCAAGGATTCACAATAAATAACCGTACCATTTTTGCACACGCCCCGAAATGCATACCGCACCTTGTCTATCTCGCCATTCATCCGGCGCATCATCTGCTTGGTTACTAAATGTTTATCTTCCGGATGGGTTAAATCCAATGGCCCCATCTTCCCGATTATTTCATCCGGCCGGTAGCCGAACATTTTGGCTACGGCGGGATTCACATAACTAAATTTGTCGTTATGAATAATATATACCCCGGATATTGCACTTTCTGTAATTGTGCGAAAAAGTAATTCACTTTCTATCAATGCCTCTTGCGCCTGTTTGCGTTCAGATATATCTCGGAGCACGCACATAAGAGCTGCCGGTTTATCATTTACATCTTTAATCACAGAAACACTTACATCGGCTAAAAAGGAAGTTCCGTCTTTTTTAAGCAGGTTGTATTCTATGTTTTTTAAACCGCCCAGTTTTATGGTCTTGTCCATATTTTTTTTGGCACGCGTCCTGTCTTTGGGATCAATCAGTTCAAAGGCATTTTTTTCTATCAACTCTTCCATATTACAGAAGGCATGAAGTTTTACTGCCTGCTGATTGGCCATTATGATCTTCGCATCAAGGTCGACAAGCGTAATGGCGTCAGGAGAGATTTCCAGCAATGTCTCATAAAGCTTGATGCTCTCATGCAGCGCCTTTTGTGTCTGATGCCGTCCTATCGCTATCCTTTCCAAAACAACATCCTGTTTTGATAAAGCGGCCAACTTGATTAAATTATGTTTTTTTGTTCCTTTTTTATTTTTCATCACACCTTAATCCAAAAATCATACTCAAGTTAACAGATTTTTTTATTTGAGTTTATCCTGCAATACGCTAATAATACTTGCATCCAGTAAAAACCTGGCAATCTTCTCTTCGGCTTCCGCCTTTTCCGGGGGAGAAGTTATATCTTTTATCTGTTTTGCCAGATTATTCTTTTCGATTAAAAAGTCAGTATCGGACAAGGCCTTTGCCTTATCCATAATCTTAAGCAGTGAATTTTGTGCCTGCTTTAATTCTTCCGGCTTCAGCATTGGCAACTTCATGCTTAACCGTTCCACATGTTTTTGACTGATAATATGTTTTTTTTGATTATACCGCTGCTTGGGCATTGTCCTGATGCGTTCTAAAAGTTCCGTAGCCTGTTTTCCTGAATTATCTTCTCCGATGCGGGCTGAACCCTGGGCCGGCACAAGACAAGGTTTATAATTTTCAATGGTATAGAGCTGATTTTTACTCAATATGGATTTTACCGCTTGGGCTTTGCTTTTAGAGGTATCGATATATTCTTTTCTTAGTTTTTGGATTTCTAATTTAGTACGGTGAACATCGCGGGCAAGATCAGGCGATACTTCTGTCTTATTATTTCTGACCTCGTTTTTTAAACTCAATAGGACTTCCCGCTGGTTCGCAAGATTATTCTCATAAACATATCTCCATTCGTCTTTTTTTTGCTTTAGTTCTTGGGCGCAGGAAAGGATAAATTCCATTTGATTTTTATCAAGGTAAAGCCCATTAATGAGATTATAAATCTTGATCTCGCCTTGCAATTCTTTGAGGCTTGAGTTGCCCTGCGCACTAACAATAACAGTCTGTCCTGTTATTAAAAATATACACAAGAAAATAGAGATATTTTTAAGTCCCACCCCGCCTCCTGTTTCCTTCTCCGATATTATACTACAAATTCCCCAAATGCAACCTCTAACTTATTAAGGCATTTATACCCGCTGTTTTTTGTGTTATTATATATTAGGGCAATAAATTATGACTATATCAAAATACAAAGTCAGCAAAGAGAAAGAAGAAGCTCTCCGGGCTTCAATGCAGCGATTAAATATCAAAGAGGCTGATATTACCGAGCGCTTTATACGCTCAGGCGGTGCCGGCGGTCAAAAAGTTAATAAGACCTCAAGCTGCGTATATCTGAAACATTTGCCTTCCGGTATCGAAGTAAAATGTCAAAAGGAACGCAGTCAGGCTTTAAACCGATATTTTGCCCGCAAAATACTTGTCAAGAAAATTGAACAAATTATTTTAGGAACTCTTAGTGAAGAACAAAAACGCATCGCTAAAATAAAAAGACAAAAACGTAAACGTTCAAAACGGGCCAAGGAAAAACTGCTTAAACTAAAAAAAATACGTTCCGCCAAGAAAAAACTACGCGCATCTATCCAAAATACAGATCAATACTAAATACTGCTCATCATTTTTTATATCCTTCAGAATATACATTCCCAAAATAGGCGTCGTAGCCATGACTATGTACAGTTATGTTTTCTAAATAATCCGCAGTTTTTTCCTTGATTTCGTCTTTTAGCTCATTAATTGTTTTTTCGAAAAAACTTTTATCTTTAATTAATTTTTCATAGACCTTAGCGTATTCTGGATAGAGCTGTTTTATGCATTCTATGATTTGCCTACTAGCGGCCATTTTAAAATTCATAATTTCAAATTCTGCCTGCGATACATTGTTAAGATTACATATTAGATCATGCCCATCAAAAAGATAAGGCATTACCGGCGAAAAATAAGGTATTGTATTTATATTGTATTTTGTGAGTTTATTTATCATTTCTATGCTTTGGCCTGGCTCAGGAATATACGGTTGGAAACTTTGCCTTAGTTTAAGCGGGAAGGTATCTACTGTAAAATAGACGGCACGGCACATTGCCCTATCAAGTAAAGATATGTAATCGCCAATCAACAAAGATCTTGTCAAAATGACATAACTAATTTTACGTTTATTTAAAATCCGCAATACCGCTTCTGTAATTTTATATTTTTTCTCTATAGCTTGGAAACATTCCGTAGTTGAGCCAAGTAACACCTTTTTTGGCTTTATTAGATCAATTTCCTTCTCTAAAATTTCGGCGGCGTTAATCTTTACTTTTACGTAACTGCCCCATTTCTTTTTACTGTTCAATGCCGCTTTATTAAATTGCGCGTAACAGAAAATACATCCAAACTCGCATCCTTGGTAGGGGTTAATAACAAAAGAGGCAAGATTAATGCCGGTAGGACGCAGTATTGCAGTAACGTTCTGCTCAATGATGTTTAGTTTCATACAGATTATCCAGGGGGCTTTTGGGTGCTTTGGACATATCTCTTAAAACATGCGTATAAACCATAGTTGTCTCCACATGTTTATGCCCCAGCAATTCCTGCACTTCTCTAATATTCACCCCGTTCATTAAAAGATGAGTGGCAAAGCTGTGCCGCAAGGTATGAACTGTAGCGTGCTTACAAATACCCGAATCTTCAACAGCTCTTTTGATTGTCTTTTGTATAGTGCTCGGGCTAACGTGATGACGCCTTACTTTCCCTGATCTTGGGTCAACTGATAATTTTGACATCGGAAATACATACTGCCATTTCCATTCTTTCGCGGCTTGCGGGTATTTAGACGCTAACGAGCCGGGCAGATAAACCTCTCCATAACCGGCTTTAATATCATTCTGATGTAAAATTTTAATTGCTTCTAAATGCGTTTTTAATTCATCCCGCACAGCTTGAGGAAGCATTGTCGTCCTATCCTTATCCCCCTTGCCTCCTCTTACAACCACGGTGTTAAAATCAAAATCAATATCCTGTACTCTTAAACGCGCCAACTCCATAAGCCTCATCCCTGTGCCGTAAAGGATCTTCAGCATCAAAAGCTTCTCGCCCTTAATTTGTTTAAATATCTCCTGTACTTCTTTTACAGACAATACCACCGGGATTTTAAGCCCGCGTTTAGCTCTTACGGTTTTATCCATACCTTCTAGATCAATTTTGAGCGTGTTGCGGAATAAAAACAAAAGAGCGTTAAACGCCTGATTTTGAGATGAAGATGATATCCTTTCCTTTAACGCCAAAAAGCTCAAAAAATCCCGGACATCTTTTGAGCTCAGCTGTCCAGGCGCGGTTTTATGCTTTTCAGACATAATAAAATTAAAAAATCTTTTCGCCCAATTCACATAAGCGCGTTCGGTGCTATACGAAAAATGTTTTATTCTTATATTTTCCTTCATTAAAGCTAATACCTTTTTGAATTCATCCGAAATGCTTTTTCTATTTACCATTTTATCCAACACCTTATCTGCAAAGCTGAAATTTTTCAGGTATATCCGTATCGCTTTTTCCGCCTGTTTCAACTGCCATTGTTCGATATTCTCTAAACGCAATGTAATAATAAATTTCCTTATTTGCTCATCCCGGTCAAGCTTATCATTTTCATTGCGAAATTTCAGAAATCTGCTTACCCAAAAAGCGCAAAAAGGTATATGTTTTTTCGGAGCAAGTCTGTGCAAGGATAAAAAGTGCTGAAAATCAGGTAAAATAGCTTTCTCCACGTTTAAAACCTCCTTCTGCCAAAATATCCATACTATATGTAATCTGTATTTTCTGATATTATAAGTTAATTATAGCTGTATGCAAGTGTTTTTTGAATTTTACCTTGCTCTATGCTATAATATGAGCGTAATTTTTGAATAATTATGTATTCCATATATTAATTGTTAGGCACAAAATAATATGAATAATGATAATTTAATTACACTTTCTGTAACTAATGCAGTAGAAAGTTACAAACAATTTCTAAAAGATTCTTGCTCAATACATATTAAATCATATGAAGATAGACTAAAATCTAATCCAGAAGGAGCCCATGTAGAAGCAGTTTGTTATTTAACGCTAAAAAGGAATGATATCAAAATAAATAAATTAGAAGATTCCAGTGCCGGTGGCCCTGATTTTTTCTGCTCTAGTACAAGTGGGGATTTAATTGTAGAAGCAACAGTATTGCAAAAAGATGCAGTTACGGAACACTCTGGATTTCCAGATGGAGTAGCTGAAAAAACATTTGGATTTAATGATATAGTAGAATTAGTGAGAACAAAAGTTAGTAGTAAGGCAGGACAAGTAGCAAACCATTCTTGCCCTAGAATCGTATTTATTGGAACAGAGCATTCTGGCAGCGACATACTCTTAGTTAGACATACAGCTGTTGAAGACATATTCACGTCAAGAACAAAAAATATCTGTTCCGATAGGAATGCCAAATCCAGCTGTTACCACTACAACAGATCTTGCTGAATCAGTATTTTTTAGACCAAAAAAGGATGAAAACGGTTTTGAACCTTGCAGACAAAGTATTTCTGCGCTATTGCTAGCTTCTATACAGGAAGATAAAACTAAGGTAATGGGACTGCTCCACCCTGATCCAGCAAAACCATTAGATATCTCTATGCTGTCTCACATTCCTTTTTTACGTGCTGCTAATTGGCCTTTTGAATCAGGAGAAATTATTACAGAATGGGTCATAAAAAGTCCCAAGGGTTTTGAGGTCTTACATACATTTCCGATAGGAAATTTATGACTATTATTTATCAAAATTGCCTAACAAGGCAATTCACCTGACTGTTACCCGTCGCCTTTCGGCGTCGGCTACCAGCAGGTGATTTTTATGTTATCTGGAGATATATTAAAAATAATGTGTTTATCAAAAAAAATTGAAACAATAAAAGTCATAGCTGAAGTAATAATTGCTTTTGGTGCTATTTTTGGAATTATTATTGGGATAGCAACTATTAAGCATAGTAATGAAAGTTTAACAATGACAAAAAGAAGTTTAGAAATAACACAAGAACAATTCATTTTAGCTAATAGACCATATCTTCATGGGACTTTTGAACAAAGACCTTTAGATCAAGATGATAATAATGTATATTATGGTATGGGTAATCTAAAACTCAAAAATACTGGAATTATTCCTGCCTCTATTATTACGGAACGCACAGATTATTGTATTACTGATAGTGAACAGAGAGTTATTACTGATATTAAGGGCTGGTATAAAACCAACAGAGGGGCTTTTCCTGAAGTTAGCGCAGTATTTCGAGAGGGCAATAATCCTATCCCCCTACGTGCCCAAATAGGAAAAAGACCTGACTTAGTTTATATTTCAGCTATTATTCCTTATACGGGTGTGGATCCTAAGAAAATTTATTGGTATAAGTTCAATCGTTTATTTCACCTTATAAAATCAGAATCGGAACCTAGTAAGTATGTGGGAATTAGTATTTTGAAAACTGAAGAAGAATGGGATAGGAATACTGCTGTTAGTGTGCCAAAGTTTCAAGAACCTGATTGGGAATTTTGGAAAAAAAAGCTCAACATAAAAGATAAATAGGCATGTTGATGTAAGTATACATTTTTTTGGAAGAAAAAGAGAAAATGGCAATAATAGATGAAGAGAAATAACAGATAGAATTAACAAGATTTGAAAATATTGATAGTTATTTGGACACTGAGAGGAGATAAAATATGGTGGTTATAGGTGTAATTATAATAATACTTTTGTTCTGGAATATAGAAAGAATTACCAACAATACCCATTCCACAAATTTGCTTCTTAGAGATTTAAATAATAAACTTGATAATGTCATGCAACCTATCCTTGAAGACATTAATAGTAAATTTGATGATATGAAAGATATTAAATGCGAAAAATAAAACTAGATAACAAGGCAATACAGGTAATTTTATTCCGCGCCGAAATCGACGCTCCATAAAATACCTGATTTTTGTGTTAGACGTAAATAATAATATGATAAACACAATAATGAACAACTTAAGTGGCAATATAATAATTGTTATAGGCCTTGGTTTTATACTTTTAGGCACATTTATATCTATCAAAGGCCAAGAAAAAAATAGCAATATTAAAATTAACCAATTATCCGTTCAGAATAAAGAATTATCTGGTAAAATTGATGATTTAATACGAGAAATATCAAAGAAAAAAGAAAATCCTAATACAATTGTCTTTGCAGAACAAATAAATAACACTTACTCCCTGCAAGAAATAAATGTCCAAAATTATGTAAAAACAGATATTCCTTTGCAAGAAGCAAGCATAATTTTCACCATAGATAACTTACCTACAATAAAAGAAAGCAAAAATATAGTTGGAATAACGGACAATGGCATAGGTAATTTTACTATAGTTTTTGACAATAATTTCCCTGATGAAAATTACTATGTAGATGTACAAGGCAATAAAGAGCTCAAAGATAAAAGAATTTCCAAAAGCAAAGGTTCTGTTTCTATACAATTTGATGAAACAGGCATAGATTGGATTCAAGTTGTTTGTAAAAAATAAATGCGTCTAACAACGCACTCCAGCTGACGTAAACCTGCGGTTTCCGTAGCTGAGTTTGAATGTTATAAATAGAAAATTAAAAATAATGCAAAATGTGGTAAAATATAAAAAAGTAAATTTTAATGAGAAAGTAATATTGAATGCAACCATTTATCCCAAATACACTACCGCTAGAAAAACTCGATTGGGCACATTTTGTTCCATTAATAGGCCAAGCTAATGCAGAATTAGCCCGCTACGATGGAATCCTACAAGGTATAATTAATCCCAATGTTTTATTATCTCCTTTGACCTCAAAAGAAGCAGTTTTATCTTCAAAAATTGAAGGAACACAGGCAACTTTAAAAGAAGTATTAGAATTTGAAGCTTCTCCTGATGTAAAAACAAAAAAATACAAAGATATTCAAGAAATAATAAACTATCGTCAATCAATGCACTTTGCAGTTGAATGGCTTAACAATAAGCCGCTCACCTTAAATTTAATAAGGAAAATTCACGGAATATTATTAGATAGCGTAAGGGGAAGAAACAAAGCTCGTGGAGAGTTTAGAAAAGACCAGAATTGGATTGGTAAACCAGGAACTCCTATTGAACAAGCTGAATACGTACCTCCTACCCCATTTTTATTAATGGATCATTTATCAAATTTTGAGAAATATATCCATTACAAGGAATATGATCCGCTTGTCCAATTGTCAATTGTTCACGCTCAATTTGAAATAATTCATCCGTTTCTTGATGGAAATGGAAGGGTGGGAAGAATTCTAATCCCCCTTTTTCTTTTTGAAAAAAAACTACTCAATTCACCAATGTTTTATATAAGCGAATATCTCGAAACCCATAGAGATGAATACTATGACAGCTTAAAAAGCATTTCACAAACAAATACATGGGAACGTTGGATAGATTTTTTCTTGAAAGCAATTATTGAACAGGCAAAAATTAATAGCATAAAAGCTAAAGCAATACTTTCTCTCTACGAACAGAAAAAAATTCGTATTACAGAAATCACACATTCTCAATACGCAATTAAAATTCTTGATGCTTTATTCATGTATCCCATTTTTAAAACTAGTGATTTTATCAAAATATCAAAAATACCCAAAGCCAGTGCTACCCGTTTTCTCCGACAATTAGAAGAATTCAAAATCATCTCTACCTTAAGAAAAGGCGGAGGGCGTCGCGCTAAGGTCATGATATTTAATAAGTTACTAAAGATTGTAGAATAATATAGCTCAAATATTAGTCGATATGTAACTTGTGGCTCATATACTTGAATTTATGAGCCACAAATACGTTTTTGACTATTTTACGAGTCTCAAATATACGCTTATTTTACACAACATATTTAATACCAATATGTTATATTAATAAATTTATAACAAATCGCTCCAGGGCAGGCGCAACCCGCCCCGAAAAATCCGGGCCGGCCTCCTCTGCCTGAGCTTAAATGTTATATCAAAAATGAAAAATATAAATCTAACAACTAAAATTAAATTTTTCAGCACCATATTGTTAATGCTATGTTTGTGTTTACCTCTTTCCAGTTGTAGTCGCTACGTTGACTCCGAAGGAAAAACTATCACTAATTATGATAAAAATAACCCTCCTTCTGATGCAACCTCTGTAAAAAATTATCGCTACGCCTTAGAAAATTTTAGCTTTCATGAATTTTCTTCATGGCTGTTTATATATTGCTTTTTTTGGCCTATCCCAATCTTTCTTTACAAATATAAAAGCAAAAAAGAAAAAATAATACAAGCATTGTGGTGCTTAGAACCATTATGTGCAATAGGTTCAGGATATTATATATTTTATGCAGCAAATATTTTATCTGATCCAGAAATAGGATCTTATTTAGCTGTAACTGCTAACAGCATATACATATTAGCTTGGATAGCAGAATTAAAAACAAAAAATAGACGAAGAAAACAAAAATTTGTAACATAGATATAATAATTGTTATATTAAAATGAAAAATTATATATTAAAAACATTAATTATTTTACTTGTAATATTATCCATCCTACCCTTTTACACTTGTGGGGAAGAAATAAAAAATGGAAAGCCTCTCTCTTGGGAAGAACATTTTGGCAGCCCAAAGGTCAAAGAGTTCTATATGCAAAATTTATGGCGCTTTCATGCTGATTTTCTTGGTTTCCCCACAGAAATAGACTATCTTATTTCAGCTTCTTTGGTTTACAGTTTAGCTGTTCAACAAAATGACTCTGAAATAAAAGCATATTGCCTATCAAGAATCAGAGGATATTGTTCTCAATATAGAAAAAAGGAAATTTATACCGGATATACTCTACTAGAAGAGCTTAAAAAAGTTAAAAATAATTCGGATTTTGTGGATAAAAGAAAAATAAATATGGCAATTGAAGAAATTCAAGCTATAGACAGAGCTTTTTTAAATAAAGAAATATAACAAATCACTTCAGCTAACCCCGCCATAGCGGGACTAAAACCTGGGAATTTTTGCAAATTCCACAGGACTGGTAGATGCGCGCAAATGGAGTTCAACCCAGTAGCTGAGTTTAAACGTTAGACTCAATAATAAAAAGTAAAAAACAATAAATAATATTAGCAAGGAGAAAAAATATGTTTTTAAATAATTTCAAACTTAAGCCCAAAATCCATCTGCGTTATATTCTTCAAAGCGCTATTTCCATAGAAGACCAGGGAGTTAAATTTTATAGCATATTAGCTGAGAAAACTTCGAATACAGCAATAAATAGACTGTGCTCTAAGCTTGCCAATGAAGAAGCGGCTCATAAAAAAATTTTTCAAAATTCATTATTGCAGTGGAAGGGCTTACCTGCAAGCGAAGAAATCTTAGATTCGATAACTGCTCAATTGAAAAATATTGGGCTTTTTTGGGATCTTTCTTTATCTAAAGCTTCGGAGAAAGATTTCATTAAATATGCCATAGAGCAAGAAATAAAAACAGCTGATTTTTATTTATCATTCGAAAAAACTTTTCCGCAGACATGGAAACAATTATATATTCAACAATTAGTAATAACAGAACGGGCACACGCAAACAGTTTAACATCTCTATTAGAAAGCTTAAAATGATATATTTTTAAACCAAGAAGGATGGTATGATCGAGGGTAAAAAGGCGGGGTAAAAAGGGGACGGTTCTATTTTTGATGAAGCATTGCAGGCAATCCCGCCGCAAAGCACGGCGGGCAGGCGCAACCCGCCCTGAAAAATCCGGGCCGGCCTCTTCTGCCTGAGCTCAAACGTTAGATTTAATAAAATAAAAATGGAATAAACTATTGACAAGGTTCATCACATGTGATACACTTGTTATGGAGGTAAAAGCTATGCCGACTAAAAACCCTAGAATCAATGTGGTGCTTGATCCTGAAATATATAAGATTCTTAATAAATTAGCTCAAAACCAAGGGATTTCCTTGTCTCTTTTTTCCAGAGACCTTATTAAAGAAGCTTTGGAAATTCGAGAAGATTTATATTGGCAGGAACAAGCGCAAAAAAGAGATAAAACTTTTTCAACAAAGAAAAGTACGTCTCATAAGGATATTTGGAGCTAATGAGCTACCAGATTTCTTATCATCTTGAAATTAAAAAAGATATTTCAGGAATTCCCAAAAACATAAAAACAAGAATTAAAAAAGCTATTGAACATAGGTTGCTATCCGATCCTATCAAATATGGAGTCCCCTTACGCAGAAGCCTGCAAGGATACCGAAAACTACGTGTGGGAAATTATAGAGTTATTTATAAAATCGAAGGGAATGATATTATAGTGTTAAAAATAGGCCATCGCAAAGAAGTATACGACAAACCTAGATATCAATAAAATCTAACAAGTCATTCCAGCCGACCAAAAAGCTGCGCTTTTTGGCGACTGAGCTCCAGTGTTATAATCAAGGACGCATAAAAAAACCCTTCGCCTTATCCATGTTTTTTCTACTTTTCTACCAGATTATTCAAAAACGCGTTGGTCATCTTAAACCCGTTTTTCCTTAAACTCTCGATAAAATCGTTTGTTTTCTTCAGGGTTTCTTTATTAAAACGGTAATCGGATTCTTTTTCTATCTTTGTCCCCTCATAATACACAAACGGATTGACTTGTTCTATTTTCGGAATGATATCTTTATTTTGAATAAGAAAATCAAGTGTGTTTTGTCTTTGTTTGTCTGTTTCGCCGGGAAATCCGATAATTATACTCACCCCAAACCAAATATCCGCTTCTTTTAACCTATAAAAGAATTCTCTGGCCAAGGCTGCTGTAAATCCTTTACGCATCTTCTTAAGCGTCTTATCACTGCCTGATTCTAACCCGATAAAAAGATTATAGCAGCCGCTTTGTTTTATCTTGCTCATTAATCTGCCGGGCATATCAGGCCTTACCGCAACCTGCGCCTCCCAGTTAATTTTTCCAAAACGCTCTATAATCTTATCGCATAAATTTTCAAGGTATTCAAGGTTCTCATTAAGCATCGAATCATGGAAAATAAAGTTTTTAATACCCTGCCGACTCCTGTGATAATCAATCTGAGCGATTACGTTGTCCACACTTTGCCGCCTTACCTTTTTATAAAGCAATCGTTCTGAACAAAAAGCACATTTTTTCCTGCAGCCTCTTGCGGAAAAAAGAGATATGCTTTGTTTTTTAGGATATGTGTTTAAATCAAGTTTTTTATATGCATCGATTGTCTTAAATTTGTCTAAATTGGAAAGCTCATCAAAGCAGACAACATTTTTATCTTTTAATCTGCCTTGTAAAAAAGCAAGCAGCGGTTTTTCTCCTTCTCCGGCCACCAGTAAATCAGCAATTTCCATTAAGTCCTTTGGGAAATTAGCTTTGTTTTTAAAATAAATGCGTGTGATTTCCGGGCCTCCCAGTACAATTTTTATTTCTTTACGTTTCTGCTTTAATAATTTTACCAAGATAAGCGTAGTGTTTATATTACTTCTATATACGGAAAATCCAATGGTTTGGTATTGCAATATTTCATCTATCGCTTGGCTTAAGTATCCGCTGAAATCTTTATTTAATATCTCAAATATATTATCTTCTAGGTAACGATTACAGCTGATTTGCCAGGCTTTTTTAAGCGGGCCTTGTGCTAAATTGAAAAATCGGTTATTTAAATCAAGCAGAGCAACTTCCTTATATCTATTTTGCACAAGAAAGCTGCCCAGATGGATAAGGCTTAACGGCGGAAGGCTTGGCCAAAATACAGGCGCAAGAACAAGAGCAAATTTCTTATTCATGTTGTTACTTAAATACTTTTTGCTTTTTTTAGAATTTCACAGGCTGCCGCCCAAGCTGTTTCGGGGTCTTCGGATGATTCTTGGGTTCCAATCTGGCCCTGATAAGCCCAGGCATATAAGGCATCGGGTTTCTGCCGTATAATAATCTCGCCTTGCGCCTTAATCCTGGCTTCTCTGCCTTTTTTAACACCCCAGGCCTGAAGCCACTGGTGATGTTTTTTATTATTATCCCGGCACAGCTGTGAGATTTCTTTAATCAGCGGGGTCATTTGTTCTACATCTACATCCTCATTCACCCAATAAATATCCGTACCCAGGTTATCAAGACCTTTAACCGAAGCTACCTGCGACCATAATGATTTATCCTCAGGCATTATACAACATAGGGTCTCTAATTGCGGATGGCTGCGTTTTATATATTCAGTAATAACCTGAATATAGTTAACGACACATTTTTTTCTAAACTCATCTACTTTTATTGTATCGGCATCATGTAAATTAGAAGCAAATAATTGCTCAAAGAGCCGGCAACAAGCCGGACAATAACAATCAATCGGTGTCGGCTCATCAATAAAATATCCCAGGAATCCACAGGCCGCGATACGGTCAATCATGTTCTTTATATGGTCTAAACATGCCGGGTTATTATAACAACCCGCGGCGTGATAAGAACCGTCTTTTTGCACTTGATGCATATGCGGGTCTCTTAGCAAAAGCTGGCTCGATTTTCCGCCGCCGAAAAGATTAAGCAACCCCCAGAAAATCACAAGCGGTCTAATGCCTAGATCTTTGGCTAATTTCGGGGTAAAATCGAGTTTCCCCGTCATATGCTCAAAATCATTCTCTTGCGCCGCCAGCAATAGATCATCGCACCCAAGTTGTTTTATATCTTCAAGATCTATTTTTAAATGTTTAGGGTCCTGATGCCCCAAATACGATATCCCGGTCCTCATAAATTTCTTCAACTCCTCTGTCTTTTAGCAGAAAGGATGCGTACCATTTTCTTGTGTATCAAGGCATTACTGGCTAATACGTTCTTACTGTAATGGTTAAAATTTGTGCCATCAAAATGTGTCACTTTTCCGCCGGCTTCTTTAACAATCAACTGCGCTGCCGCTGTATCCCAAGGACAAAGATCCAGCTCCCAGAAACCATCAAACCTCCCGCAGGCAACATAGCAAAGATCTAATGTTGCCGCGCCCGCCCGGCGCAAGGCTAAAGAGGCATGGATAAATTTTGCAAAATTATCTATATTGTTTTGCCTTTTTTTCTTAAAGCCATAGGAAAAACCAGTCGCCAGAAATGCCTTCTCCATTCGCCGTACTTTGGAAACAGCGATTTTTTTATTATTTAAATAGGCCCCCTTGCCTTTTTCCGCTGTAAATAACTCTTCGTGTACAGGGTCATAAACAACCCCTAACATAATCTGCCCTTTTTTCTCTAAGGCAATGGACACAGAAAAAAACGGAAAATTATGCGCAAAGTTTGTTGTTCCATCCAGGGGGTCGATAATCCATTTACACCTGCCTCTATTTTCAGCTGGCCTTTCCTCAGAAAGAATGCCGTAACCAGGAAATGCTTTTTTTAGTTTCCCGATAATGATTGATTCTGAGCGCTTATCCACATCGGTTACAATATTTATCGCCCCCTTGTAACGAATACTCTTTATCCGGCCCAAGCTGTTTTTTATATTTTTCCCGGCTAAAATTGCCGTTTGCACAGCCATATTCAGTTCTTTTTTCATCTCAGTCTTTCTATGTCCTGAATCAATACTTCTTCAATATCCGCGTGGTATCCTAGATATACAGCCGCGATCCTTCCATATTTATTGATAACGAAGACACGCGGCACCGAATCCACGCCAAATCTATAAGAAATCTCGCCCTGGCCATCGACAAGAACAGGAAATACAAATCCATGTTCTTCCACAAAGTCCATGATCTTATCTTTTTTCCCTTGGGTTATGGTCAATATCTGCACATCGTTATCTTTTTGAAAATTCAAAAATATATTTTCAATTAAGGGAAGTTCTTTAAGACAAAATTCACACCATGTGGCCCAGAAATTGATGATTACAATTTTGCCTTTTAATTGTTCAGCATCATATATTTTTCCATCTAAATCAACCAATGAAAACTGCGGGCATTTGGATCCGACCCGGTCATGCTCTATCCCTTCGGATTCCTGTTTTTTCCTTTCACGGTTCATGATTGCAGTCATGTCCATTACATTTGCGCCTTTAGGCACCTGATACGAAAATAGATTATCTTTAAGATTCGAATTGACCTTTGCATCCCGATATTCAACCGAAGATATCAGGGCCTTCTCGCCATTAAAAACTTCCATTTTACGGCAGTAGCCGTTTTCTTTATCCCAATAAAAAAGCATTTGGTACGGAATCATCTGGCGCGAGGTATTTGCCTTTGATATCTTCGCCATCTGTTCCATGTTGTCGCTTATCTCCTTTTTTAAACGCATATCCAGAATATATAAAGAGGTTCCGCCTTCTTCGGCCTGGTTTAAAGACTCAATATTATAGCGATTCATAATTGACTCAAAATAATCTTTAGGACTGAACTGTTCCAATATCTCTTTGCCCTGCAAGCTATATTTATCTATTTCTGATTTCATCACGTTTAAAATTTTATCATCTAGAGAACTCTGCTGTTGCCAAAAAAGTTCGCCGTCGAAAACAGCCAGGTTCTTTACGCCATCCTGGCCCATTCCGCTTACCTGCACTTCGGCTCGGAATTTATAGGGTTTTTTATAATAGGTACGACCTGAAACCTTGACCTGCCGGCCCGAAATAATATTATCCTGGACTACGGTTGCCGCAAAATCCTCCATGCCTTCATAGGCCGATCTGATTTGCGCAACTGCAGTTGCAAACTCTGAATCTGCCTGCTTCGCATATAAAGTTTTTATCTGTAAAAGGCTAAGGATAAAAGAACAGCTCAGGATTAGTGACAATATTTTTTTTCTCATCAAGATTCCTTAGATTTTTAATTGCATGCCGTCAAATGCAGCAAAACTGTACGGGAAATCCATTCTCGCTTGAGATTGGGCCAGCTGTCTTTCTTTTTTGGTCTTATAGTTGTAAGCATCAAAATGCGTAAGCACAAGTTTTCGAACCTTAGATTGCTTTGCCAAAGCTGCCGCCTGGGTAGGGTCAAGATGCGGCCAGCCCTGGTCGCTTTGTCCTTTTTTGAGTGCGCATTCAGTAATTAGCAAGTCTGCTTTTTGTGCTAATTTCAATGCGTTTTTGCAGGGGCCGGTATCGGTGCAATAAGTAATGATTTTGTTATCCAGCTTAAACCTGTATCCAAGACAACGGCTCGAGTGTACAAGCTCAAGCGAATAGACATCTAATCCCTTCAAATGCATTTTTAAAGCGGCTATCTTAATATCTACTTTAAAAGATAATCCCTTTGGCGGGATGGTAAACGGCTGTGCTAAAAATCTCCTAAAATGTGCCGTTGCGCCCTTAGGGACAAAAATTTTTACTCCCGCCCCAAACGAAAACTTCGCCAAGGCATGCAGGCCAACTAAATGATCAAGATGAAGATGACTTAAAAAAATATAGGTGGGTTTATATTTATCAAGATACCGGTCTATTTTACAAATACCAAAGCCGGCGTCCAGAATCACATTGCAAGACTTTGCTTTAATGAGCGTACAGATAGTATTTCCGGTATCTGTATCATACCATCCGTTTGTACCTAAAAATATTATCTTCAATTATCTCCTTGAACATAAATTAAATACGGTCATCGGCGGGATTATAGCGGATCAAGGCCAAAATTGCAGAATGCGGAACAATTACGTATTTTGTTGCCTCAAATTCTATCTCCACCGCCGAACTTCTCAAAAATATAGCTCGATCCTGTATTTTTGCCTGAAGCGGGACATACTTGATTTCTGTATCCTGAGATTCTTTCCAGAATTCTTTGTTAAGCTCCTGCGGGTCAGGCACAGGAATGCCAGGCCCGACCTTGATAATCTTTCCGCTATTTACCTTTTCTTTTTCATAAGCACCCTGGGGAAGATATAACCCCGAACTGGTCATATCCTTTGCATTATCTGGTTTTATTAACACCCGATCGCCGATAATAATAAGGTCTCCGGCCATAAATCCCTCTCTAAGTTTTATATTTTTATGCTTCGCCGTTATGTTTTATTTACATACAAGGTTTGAGTCGGATAGGCAAACTCGATGCCTTTTTTCTCAAACTCCTGTTTTATCGCTAGATTGATCTCCTGCTGGATATCCATATATTTATTATAATCGGCACCGATAACATAATAGACTATCTCGATCACCAGATTAAAATCCCCGTAAGAAAAAAAATGGGCACGATCAAAAATAGTATCCTTGACTCCGGCAATAATATTTTTAATAATCTGGGGAATTTCTTTTACTTTATCATATGTTGTATCATAGGTAACGCCGAGCTTGAAAACAACACGCCGTTTTTCCATCCGCTTGTAATTACGTACTCGGGAGTTAGTCAGGTCTGTATTGGAAAAGATTAGCTGTTCTCCGCCTAAGCTGCGGATACGCGTCGTTTTTATACCGATATATTCTACCGACCCTAAATAATCACCTACAATAATAAAATCTCCCACCTCAAACGGCCGGTCGAACAATATGGAAAAAAAACTAAACAGATCTCCCAGAATCGCCTGGGCTGCCAAGGCTACGGCCACGCCGCCAATACCTAAGCCCGCAATCACAGTAGAAACCTTAAACCCCAAGTTATCCAAAAGAAAAACAACGCCAATGCCCCAGATGACTATTTTTATAACACTTACTACCCCTTTAATGCTGCGCTCGCGTGTTTCATTTTTCTCTTTTTTTACCCAGGATAAAAGCACGTAATTTATAAGCTCAACCAAGAAACGGATAGTCATAACTGTTAAAATAATAACCCCGAGAATATCTATGATCTTTTTTATCCCCGCTATAAAATTCAGGTTCTGGATACTTACATAAAAAGCGCCAAAATATAAAAGCGGCAGCAGGTTTTTCTGAAAAACTCCGACCACAAAGTCATCAAGCGTAGTTTTTGTTTTCTGCGCCCATGCCTCCAGGTGTCTTAATACTATTCTGCGAAAAATAAGCAAGGCCGCCACACTGAATACAAATATACCTAAGCAACTAAGATAAGCAAAAACGCTGTTGCCTAATATCATTTTTTCCAAAATCCTGCTGATCATTAAAGGCACCTCCTTTTGAGGTTAAATATAATCGTTATTCGGGTTAAATGCGATATTCGCTCTGTGAGATAATATGGTAAGACATATATCTTTTAATGTCAAGACCTTGGGGGATGAGGTATTTTTAATTGAGTATATTACTTTTTCTTACTACATAAACGCTCTAATATTAAACTGAGCAGATAAAGCGTGGTCGAACAAAATATTCCTTTGGCAAGAAAATACCAGGAAAATCCATCATTTTCAAATTTTCCTTCAAAAATACCGTTGCCGAGCAAAAAAGTGTAAAAACATATCGCAAACACAATAAAAGCCAGAATTGATACAACTATTCTTAATCTCTTTATCACGCTTCCTCCGTAAATCTCTTTTATATTAGGCCATTTATTGTATTGCCCATATCCCGAACTTTTTCTTTCTTGCCTGCTTATACAAATCCTTAAAAAGCTCAACATGTGCCAAATTCGGAGGCAAGGTCGTAATGTTAGAATACCCTTGTTCTACGATATGGGCATTAATAAACGTACCATCTGCTAAATATACATATGCTAATAAACGTCCGTATTTATCTTCTCTTTTAACGTCAAACTCAAGCCGGACATATTCGTTGGCAATTAACCCATTGATATATTTAACCGCTACCTTGCCTTGTTCAATAATTTTGGCAGGAGGCTGTCCTTTAATCCTGGCATCACGATAGACTTTCGTATTTGGAAAGCTTTCCGGCACATCTAATCCTATCAAGCGCACCCTTTCGCCGGTTTCAAGAATCAAGACCTCACCGTTAACCACTCTCACACATTTTATTTTGCTGTAGTCATGGTCAACAGAAAATCCATCAGAAGATAGGACACCCAAGGGACAAGTTAAAATAGCAACGATTATGATTAGGAAAAATGTGTTTTTCACTTTTTTACGACAAATTATCAGGCAGTATTTTGATCTTCGGCCCGGCCCAGGTCTTGTTTGATTATATCCACAAAGTGTTCCTGCCCTTTTTCCGTCAAGGTAATCGACATGCGTAAACTGTTATCGCCGCCGTCGTTGATCATCTTTTCAGTCAGGATAGGGCCGTCGATAAAATAGTTTCGGTTAAGATAAATAATACATTGGCGCAAAATTTTAGCCGGGCATTTAATATTTTCAATTAATTCTTTGGTCGTAGCCCGCGTGTCGGGCTTGGCGTTAAGAAAGGCCAGGATTTCTTTCTCTATCGGCAGGTTTTGGCTTTGCCCTTGATTTGGGTTTTGCATAATAATTAATTCCCGTAAAATATTTTAATCTCTTATAAAAAACTTTAAGTTGGAAATTATTCGTATGAATTCCGTATTTTTTAACCTCTTTGTCTTTCTGCTAAAAGAACAATATTTTTTAACTCTTCTTCACTTCTTGCCTCAAGCCACTTATTATCAAATTCAGGATTTTGGACAATTTGCGCAATCGCCGCTAAAATCTTAAGATGTAAAACTCGTCCGTCAGCTGAACCCAAAATAACAAATACAATATGCACTACTTCATCATTCGGAAAAATAATGCCTGCCTTGGCTCTTACTAAAAGAATCTTAGCGATGTTTTCACCTTCAACAAAAATGTGGGGAATAGCCAATCCTTTTCTTATTACCGTACTGCATTCTTTCTCTCTTTCCATAAATTTTTTAAATAACATTTGTGATTCTAAATTCAGCTCTTCTCCTAAAATATCTGAACCCTTCATAAAGAAGTCCTCTGTTTTTAAAACCTCTTTTACATCTAAAACTTGGGCCTGCTCAATAAGCTTATGAAATTTATCTTTTACAAGCTCATCTCTTTGAATAACGATATCCTTGAGTTCGGTAAGAAGATTGTCTGAGCTTAACACTCTATCCTTGGCGACCAGTTTTTCTAAAACATATATAAGGGCAGAATCCTGAGCCGCTCTCTTCTGGGCATAGACCTTATACCATATAAATCCCGATAAAAGAAATATCATGGTCAGAAACACGATAAATGTTCCCATTTCAATTAAAAGAAACAATCCCCCTAATATTCCTAATATCTGCAGATATGGATAAAGGGGAGCGTGGAATTTTGGCTGGTAACTTGAAATTTTACTTTCTCTGAATAAAATCAGTGTTAAATTGGCGAAAAGAAAGAGCAAGATCAAGATGCTCGAAGCGATTTTAACCAGTAGCTCCAGTTTTAATAACAAAATAGCCAAAATCATAAAACTACCGGTAAAAAGAATCGACACATAAGGGACTTTAAACCGGAAACTTACTTTCTGAAAAATTGTAGGCAGCAGTTTGTCCCGACTCATACCCAAGGGATATCTTGAGGCCGTCATAATTCCTGCATTTGCTGTAGAAACAAAAGCCAAAAATGCAGCGATACTTATTGCTATTTTTAAAATATTCCCTCCAAAAATCCCGGCACCGTCTGAGATGGGCATAAGACTTGCCTCTAAATGCTCTGGATTTAAAACCCCGATGGTTACAAAAATAACTAAAGCATAAAAAATAGAAGTTACAGCGATAGAAAGAATCATCCCCAAGGGAAGATTTTTTCCTGGATTTTGTGTTTCCTCGGCTAAGGCGGCTACTTTTGTTAAGCCCCCATAAGAAATGAAAACAAAACTTGCGGTCGCAAACATAGAACCCACTCCTTTAGAAAAAAACGGCGAAAAATTTAAGGGATTAATGCTTTTCACGCCTAATACCACATAGACTAAAAGTATGACCAAAAGACCTGCTACTAAAAATATCTGAAATTTTCCTGCTTCTTTTACTCCGATTAAATTCAAGAAGATAAAAAATAAACAGCACGATACAGCAATCGCATGTAAAGGGAAAGGCGTTATTATCCTTAAATAAGCTCCCATCCCGATCAGAGCAAATGCCCCTTTTAAACTTAAGGAAAACCAGCTACAGAATCCTGCCACTGTTCCAAATAGAGGCCCAAATCCTCTCATTATATAGAAATAATCCCCTCCTGCTTTGGGCATAGCGGTGGTTAATTCTGCGTTGCTTAAAAGAGTAGGGATGCAGAAAAGACCAGCCAAGATATAAGATAAGACTACCGCCGGGCCGGCCTTACCAAAAGCCAAGCCGGGAAGAATAAATAATCCTGAACTAATCATTGCTCCGGTGGCCACGCAAAAAATATCTAAAAGATTTAATTCTCTTTTCAGTTCTTTTTTCATTCAGATACCTTTTTGTCTGCGGCGGCAGCAAGGACTATATTCAAATCAAAGATAAGCTTTTCCATGGTTATATTTTACCACCAACAAAAATTAAATGCAAAAACTAGGAAAGATTATTAAAAAAAATTTCTGTGCGGAGAACATGATTTTGTTTAGATAAAAAATTATCTGTATTTTTTGCAAGTTAACTTAAGAATTATTTCATACTTACCAATCTACTCTATTGCTACAGGAAATCTTATTCTAACAATTGTTCCTTTTCCCTCTTTACTTTCAACATTAATACTACCCTTATGATTCTCGATAATTCTATACACTATGGATAAACCTAAGCCCATGCCTCCACCCGGCGATTTAGTAGTAAAAAAGGGATTAAAAATATTTTCTAATACCGCTTTAGACATTCCGGAGCCGTTATCTTCCAAAACTATCTCTATGTTTTGCCGGTCATCACTTAAAAAGACTTTTATCGATATCTGTCCGCCTTTTGATTCTAACCGACTATTAATCGCATCATAAGCATTGGTGATAAGATTGATATATACTTGCTGCAGTTGATTAGGATCTCCTTGTATTTCTGGAAGATTTTCGGCGATTACCTTGTTTATGCTTATATCATGCACCGTAAGCTGCTGGCTTAAAAGTGCCAGTGCTTTTTCTAATGGTTCACAAACATTTATTTTTTTTAATATAAAATCAGATTTACGAGCAAAAAAGCGTACATTTTTGATAATCGCATCCATCCGATTTGCCTGTTCAATTATTTTCTCTAAATCCTTTTTTAAAGGATGTCCTTCGTCTAAATCAATAGATATTATCTGAGCAAATCCTTTAATCCCAGTTAATGGCTGGTTTAACTCATGAGAAATCCCAGCGGCTAGTTGTCCCATTGCTACCATCTTTGATGTTTGAATAAGCTGCTGCTGTGTTTGTTTAAGTTTTTCATAAGCAGCTTTAAGATTTTCTTCTGCTTTTTTACGTTCAGTGATATCCTGATTTACGCCGTAGGTCCTGACTGTTCTTCCTGCTTGGTTTTTGACAATAAAAAAACGTACAGTAATATAGCCAATTTCCCCATTAGGAAAAATAACACGGTGTTCCAATTGACGGCTAAAATTAGGGTCATCAGAATCGATAGCTTTTTGGGTTTCATCTTTTAAAATATGCGCGTCTTCAGGATAAAGAAAATGTTCTGCATACTCAGCAGGTGACATCCTATAACCTCCCATTTCTTCAGCAGTAGTATGGAAAAGAGCGTAAAATTCATCATTAAACGTAAACACCCCTTCATCAATGTTATATTCCCATGGGCCCAAACGCGCTATTTTAAGGGCATTGGACAATTGGGCTTCACTGTTACGCAATACCTCTTCCGCCTTCTTACGTTGTGTAATATCCCAAAATATGCCTAATATACCAATAACATTACCTTTATCGTCCTTTACCGGAACTTTTATTGTTTTCACCGTAAATTCTTCTTTATCTTTAATATACATCTCTTCAACTTCTTCTACCCTGCCTGACTGTATGACCTTTTTATCATCCACCCTATACTTTTCTGCCAGTTTTTTAGAAAAAAAATCGTAGTCTGTCTTCCCCTTTATTTCACTGGGGTTTAAGTTTAAATCCCTAGCATAGCTTTCACTGCAAAGCACATAGATTGAATTGACATCTTTATAAAATATTTTTTGCGGGATATAGGAAAGAAGCGTTCTGTACATAGCTTCGCTATCCCGCAATGTTTGCTCTGCCTTCTTACGCTGTTCTATTTCTTTTTCTTTATGCAATTGCACTCCTTTATTAAGGTGTTTTTTAAGAAGCTTTCAGGCTAAAACATCAGTACTGCTTACTTCTGTCTAATTGCCGTTTATTAATCTCCCCTACTGCCTCCCTGGCCCTATCTAACGTGGCTTTAGGGTTAGATACAGCTTCAGACTCCTCTTGTGTAGATCTCTTAACATAAGCGTTCATTATTATATAATAAAGGAAGGCAATAATTAACAAAGACAATAACAGCCCGATTAAGGAAAGGCCATTTTTGGATAGGTCAAACGGATAAAAGTCTTTCTTTATACATATCATTCTTTATCCTGCGCTGCTCCTGTCTGCATCAGACTTAAATCTTCGTTAATTTCGTCTAGCAGTTTATCTGCCAAACGCAGATTCGGTATGCCTTTTTTCCGGCAGTGAATATCCACGGCGATAGTTCCGTCAGACAGCCGCAAAACTTCCGCTTCGATATTCGACGCTTTAACTTTAGCTTTAATTTTAGATTTGTCTTTCTGAACCTCAATAAGCTCTCCCCGCTCTTTTAGAATATTCAATGTTGCCTGCCATGCACTTTCGTAGCTCACAGCTCTACGAATACGCATCGTATCTACACCTAACGCCACCGCCCCCACAGTACTGCCTCCAAACATAAAAGAAGCGCAACCGCATAACAGAACGGCCAAAGCCAATCCTGTTACTCCGATTTTTAAAATATGTTTATTAATTTTCCCTTCCTCCTCTATAAATATGTTACTGCATTTTTAAGTCCCGGGCAATCAAGTTATGTTTATAATGTAGTGCTAAAAAAATTAAATTTTCAAAATGGCGGTTCCTTTTAGATAAAATTCGAACATATTTTGGAGCGC
>Ga0180009_10000538_pt1 | contig 52208 bp, 37 predicted proteins | sample OS_PC_MetaG_FD_123537 | JGI IMG/M metagenome (GOLD analysis project Ga0180009, IMG submission 123537) | Groundwater microbial communities from the Aspo Hard Rock Laboratory (HRL) deep subsurface site, Sweden - OS_PC_MetaG | ecosystem: Environmental > Aquatic > Deep subsurface > Groundwater... | reverse complement strand
AGACACTTCATAGCCGACTATATTCTGGCATGCACTGAAAATTCCTTCCTTGATAACTTTTACATGTCCACACCATTCCTGCAGGTACCCTATCTTGTAAAATTCGACAGAATTCACGGAATATTGATTATCTCCAAGTCCTCCCTGGGCTTGACCATGGATGAGGAATTCATCCGTTCAATGATTGATGCTAAAAATCACCAGGCCATGGTTCCGAAAAAAACACCGGAACAAATTGATCACGAAGCTCCGGAAATAAGCTTTGAAATGTTGAAAGGTAAAATTCTCCGTCCGTCTTCCATTATTACCCTTAAAGAAAATGATGAGCATCCGATTGCCAAACCTGCTCTCCCGGGTTTCAGCGCAGATCTCCGGTATTTATCCTACATCGATGATTTGTCGTTTGAAGCTGTCGTTTATGAGTTGATTGAACCGGAAGCGAGGCTTATCAGTGCTGTCGGACCGGGTCCGGAAGAAGACAAGATGTTTCTGGGACCGGGTATTGGTGATACCCTTTTCATGTTTTTCAAGCAAATGAACATCATCAATCCGATGTTCTTTTCCAATGTTATTGTAAACGACACATTGATCATATCCGCTTCTTTACCAAAGATTTACTGGGAAAACAGAGAAGCGGAACACATTGCCTGTTTTAACCAGCAAGCTTATCTATACAAAAATATTGAAAGCGGGAAGGTAGAACGGGTGTTAACATTGCCTGCAGCCCCGGATACAACGTTGGTTGCCAGCCATACAACAACCTTCTTTTCGAACAACGGCAAGCTGATGTTTCTTTCCGTCAGCAAGGGCTGGCCGGTTTCCGGATCAGAAAGCCTTAACTGGAATAACACCAGGGAAAATCCCTTCCTGGAAAGCTTTTATGACAATGCACCCTTGCTGGCTATTTATGATATTCATGGGAACTTTATCCGTTATTTCGGTTCTCTTACCTCCTTTGAAATTCAAAACCGCCTGGGTTACACTCTGGCAACCCCATTGATCCGCCAATCGGATGATGTTTATTGGATCGTGAACACCCACAGTGGTGATATGAGGGGCTATACAAATATTTACGAAGATCAGCCAGAATATTCAATTAAGCTATATGAAGTAAAGTCCCCGGAAAATCCGCCTGATCCTGAAAAAGCCCCCCTGGATTATATCAAATTCCAGGTTGATCATTTACAAAAAACAACATTGGACATATTCGCAGACGATCAGATCATCTGGCATATACTTAAAGACGGTGACATGATTTTTCTGCAGGAACTTGATTTTGATGGAAAAATTCTTGATCAATGGCTATTCCCTAATGTTTATGAAGACATGGAGGGGACAACATTTCGTTTGTTCAGAAAAGATGGGAAAGTCATTGTAAAAGGCATCTTCGAATCACCGGAAAAGACCTGTGTACTGGAATTCTCCCCGGAATATACTTCTTCATTGGAATAATCCATAAACGGCGGTCCGGGCTTCCTGCTTTTTTATACTTTTGCCCAAACCCCGGAAAATGGAAGTCCTGACCAACGTTGGCCCCGTAATATTGATTGCAATAGCCGGCTTCCTTCTGAAGAAACTGAACATCTTCCGGAGGGAGCACGGGGATTTCCTGCTTATGATGGTGTTCTACCTGACCCTTCCGGCTCTTATTTTCGATTCTTTCCTGAACATTAAGCTTGATCTCAGGTTCGCGTACCTTCCAATGATCACTGTAATTCTGATTATTGCCATGTACCTGATCTCCCTTGCGGCCACAAAGATTATGAAGCTTCCCGGGAAAACCGCCGGGACCTTTATTGTGGGAACCATGATCCTTAACAATGGGTTTTTGTTTCCTTTTATTTATGCGACATACGGTGATGAAGGCATGGCTCGCATTTTAATCTTTGATTTTGTTAACGGGTTACTGGCTTTTTCCTGGGTTTATTATATTGCCTGCCGTTATGGTGAGAACGGCCAAAACCGCCGGGTTCTTCTTCGCAAACTGCTGTTTGCCCCTCCCGGATGGTCCATTATCATCTCAATAACCTTAAACCTTCTGGGATATAAGCTACCCTTGATTCTTGCCGAAACATGCGATATCCTTGGTGAAATGACCGTCCCATTGATCATGCTGGCACTGGGTATTTACTTTTCGCCACGGCTTGTCAGGCCATGGCAGGCAATGGCTGCTATTGGGATACGCATGGGTATTGGTTTCCTGATCGGTTATTTCTTCGCAGAACTGCTGACACTGGAGGGGCTTACCCGCACAGTCGTTATTCTGGGTGCTTCCGCTCCTATAGGATTTAACACGCTTACATTCGCTTCCATGGAAAAACTCGACCGTGACTTTGCAGCAAGCCTTGTTTCTTTCGCCATCCTCGCCGGAATGCTTTATGTTACTATATTCCTGACTATCAACGGCTAGAGAATTGCTGAAATGGAAATACAAAGCTGATCTTGAATGCCATATTCTCAAACGACTTTTTAAACGAATACGGCCCCCAACGGTAGAAACCGCCAACACCAACAGTATATAGCCTTAAATTCAGAAGGTTGTTTATCAGGAATCCGGATTCATAATAACCCAGTTCCATGGTATTATAGGTTATATTGAAATGATTTGCCTGATTATTCAGGTTACCGAAAGCAATATTTGTCAAAACAGCAAATTCCGGGGCAAATTTCTCCGTGCGGATTAAGAGGTTCCCGAAATCATGTGTAAAGTAAAGGGCTGCATAGCGGTTCGAAAGGAACTCATTCATACGCATGGTGGCAAAACTGTTTTCCGCAAATATCGTAAAGGTTCGAAAGCTGCCGTTGCCATTGTATAGGTTACACTCAGGAAGGTTGCCGTCGATATACCCGGCCCGGAGTTGAAGACTTGTCTCTCCCAGGTATTTAGTGTAAAACGATTTCTCTACTTTTACATCCACCCTGTTGTACTCGAAACCCCCTTCCAGGAAGTCGTTGAATCCCCGTGTATACTGCACCCAAAGAACAGGATAGTCAGTCCCTAATGAAATAGCTGCCCTTGGAGTTTGTATTATCTTTTCCCTGAAAGCAAAACGCATGCCAAGTGTGAGGTCGGTAAAACGGTAATTTTCCAGGAAAAGGGCTGTTCCTTGAGACGAAACTCCATACTCATAATCTCCCGCTGCCTGCTTGGTATAGCGGTTCAAGCCAACAAACCAATTAAAATGGTTTAACGTCCTGAACGACAACGACGCCTCATAAGACTCGGTAATATTCTTCCTTTTGATCAGGAATTGTCTGAAATTGTCGGGACGAAGCAGACCGGACCGGTCATCAAAAAAACTCACACCACCGCTTTCCACAACGTCGTTGAAATAATCCAGTCTGAGTTTGACATTGCGCTGCCGGTAGAGGTTGAGATCCAATGTGCCTCCGTATTTTGCCCTTTCATCCTTGAAACCGTAGCCCCAGTAACCGCCAATGCTGAAAAAACGCGAAAGCTTCTCGTTGGTTGAGGCCCCAAGTCCCAGATATACTCCCTCATAAGGATTGTACCGGAAAATCTTATCCAAACGGATATCGAAAATCTTCCAGGGGATGCTTCCCTTTACAATGGTTTCCAGCGATTTAGCAAGCCTATCGAACTGCGCTTCTTTTCCAATACTGTCGATAAACTCATATGTCCTCAGATCCATTTCCGATAGTGAATCAACCCGGTAACCGGCCCAGAAATCTTCCTTTCTGGAAGTTGCGTTCGGATCAACATCCACACCCAAAACCCCTAACTGACGCCGGATTATATCCGGATTCAGCTCAATATCACGAATATAACTCTTGCCTATTCCTACCAATCCAAAAGAATTGCTATCAACGCTAGCCTGGATATTCCGGAAGATCACATCTGTATTCAACTGTACAGGAAACCATTGTTCTCCGTTAATGTGTTCATAAAGCTGCTGTACACGCAGATTAAACCCTCCTCCCATGGTAGCAGGCTCCGCACGGACATTCTGAATGGCCCAACCATTGGTGTTGATCATTAAAACCCCCTTCAGTCCGTCAAAATTGGTATTCAACAATGGCCTGAAGGAAATGATAAAGACAGTGTCGTTTATTCCTGAATACGTTGTGTCTTCAATCTGAAAGTAGTATTTCTTAGTACTTCCCTTGCTTATTGGATTTACGTAATTCATATTCGCGATACGGATCATTTCGTTATAAAACGAGGTGGACTGTATCTGTGAAATCAGGAAGACGAAAATGGGATCCTTGAATCCTGAAACTTTTGTCGCAATTACATTCTCATAATTCCGGTCGGGATGAAGAAATTTTCGCTCCGAAACGGTTTCCATGATAAAGATATTCTTATCGCTTATAAAATCAACCAGCTCCTTCCCTCCGTCATCCAGTGAGGTTGTGTCGATTTGCCGAAGACTGTCAGCCTTTTCAATAGTGAAGATCATTTTATCGTAGGAAGTATACGAAAACGACTTCAATTTTTCAGGATCGTTCTTATCACGGTTGTCAATCACGTTGTTAATGATCCGGTGAGCCGGATTAATTCCCGGAAATATCTGCACTTCATGAAGTTCCACCGATAAGCGCTCCAATCCAATACGAAGCTTATCGGTTCTTCCCCCTTCTGCATACCATGTTTGAGGGTAATATCCAACATAACTAAATTTCAGGACTTCAATAGGTTCAAAGGATTTCAGATCAAAAGCCCCGTCAATGTCAGATGTTCCACCTTGCTGACCATCATTCATCAGAATATTGACAAAAGCAAGAGGTTGACCGGTCCCTGAATCAAAAACCTTTCCTTTTACAGTGTATTCCTGTGACCTGCCCAGGAAGGGTAATAAAAGAAAAGCATAAAGCAATAAAGCAGGAAATCTCTTCATGAAATGGAATTACTATGATACTAAACAGCAAAATACTTCTCAAGTTCAATCAGGGTGGTCGGACTTTTTTGTAAATCGTGAACCACCTTCCCTCTTTCCAGGATGACGATACGCTGACATACTTCAGAAATATGATTGAGATCGTGACTGGAAATCAGCATGGTGATTTGCTTTTCCTGTTGAAACTCGTTAAGCATCCTGACAAGACGGATTTGTGTGCTGGGATCCAAACTGTTAAACGGCTCATCCAGTATGAGTACCTTGGGATCAGCAATCATAGATGCTGCAATTCCAACCTTTTGCTGATTCCCGGCTGATAAATCGCGAATGTATTTGTTTTTCCCAAGCACTTCCTGGTTGAAAAAGTCTCCAAAACGCAAATAAAAATCCTGAAGGTCACCTGATGAAAGTCCATTTATATCAGCCAGGAATTCAAAATACTCTTCCGGAGTCAGAAAATCGATCAGGAATCCTTCATCAAGGTAGGATCCTGTGTAATTCTTCCATTCCACGCTGGCACTGACTTCCAACCCATTACTAGTCACCGATCCGGTATTTGCCCTGATCAGGTCAAGTATCAACCGGAAAAAAGTAGTCTTCCCCGCCCCGTTATTACCTACCAGACCGAAACTTTCACCTTTCTTTATTTCCATTTCGGGAATATCCAGCACTACTGTACCGGCGTATTGCTTGCTAAGATTTTTTACTTCTATCATATTCTTAAAATCTGTTGATTACTTTTCCCTGAATCCTTCAGCTATACTGTACCGTTGCTTCCTGAACTTCTCATATACAACATTCAGGAAAGAACGGTAAAATAGCAAACCTACTATCCCAACCAGTCCGATGAATGCTATCCCCAGGTAAGGTCTGTTTGCCAGGGAAAATGGCAGATAAACCAATACCGGTAAAAGGAACGCAGGAATCATTGCCAGCCAGTTGGAAGCCCCTATGCCCTGATAGTTGAAGGCTGAACCCCTCGACATATCCATTCGTTTACGGTTATATGTCGACATGTACAACAAAACAAACGAAAGTATGCCAATGTTATAAAAGAAGGCTGCTGTGTTGATGAGCAGAATATGCGTACCATAAAACACATAAGGGATGGTGAGCACATAACAAAAAGATGCAATCAACAGGGAATTGATATATTTCATCCTGAAATATTGTCTGAAATCAACCCGGTTGGCAAGAAGCCCGTCGAAATGATTGCTCTCATAAGCCAGGGCATAATTATCGTAATTAAGCATCATCCCTCCTGTCATGAAAACCCCGACAAAGATGAGCATACCGTTCAGACTCCGGTATTCTTCCTGCGGGTAGAAAAAGAAACCATACAACAGGAAGATGGGCAACATATATACAATGGTTCGGGTTCTCTTATTTCTCCAAATCATTTTCAGATCAAGAGCCAGCATAGTACCAAAATACCCCAGGCTCTTAAAGTATTGTATCCTCGAAATTCCATCAACCCGTTCGGTCTTCCGGGTTATGACCTCCTCCGGATAAAGTCTTTTTTTTAGAAAATGGTAATGCAGGCAATATCCTGTAAACAGCCAAAGCAACGCAATAATTACAGTCCAGGAATGGACGAGAAATAACCCGAAAAAAGCAGCAGACAGAGAACCTATATTGATCAACCCGAAGTAATCAAGAAGCGCCAGTGTTATCAGTATCAGGCTGGCTATACCTACAATTCCGGGTTTTGATCCAATGGCTCTCTTCAGATAGGTTGCCATAAAATTATTCCCCAGTACCATGATAATAATCGAAAAAAACCATATTGTAGCCTGAACTCCGCCAAAATGAACCGATACAGAATTAATCACAAAAGGTATCAAAACAAACAATGGAAGGAAATTAAAAAACCCAAGCAAGGTTCGCAAAACCATAAAATGAATTATCGAACTCTTTCTTATGGGCAGATGCAAATAAGCCTCTACTTTCATTTTGGGCAAACCCTGTATGAAATACCTTATCATTAAGTCCGCCATAAGATAATAAAACAATATCCCGTTAAAAACAAACACCGGGTTACTGTTGGGGTAAAGCTTCAAAAAAATCTCATTTAGAAACAATCCCAGGGCAAGCATGTAAACAATCAAAATAAAAATAAAGAAACCAATGAGGATACTTACTCCGGTATTTTTCCCAAGGTTTGGAGAGCGTAAGTATTCCTTACGTAAATGACCAATAAACCACTTTACCATCATCTTTTCCGATTTTGGGCTAAAGTTATCAATTTTCCTGCTAAGGAAACAAAATGCCTGCAAATCAGTATAAAGAGTTGCCAGGAGTTTAATTTTTTTAGTAACTTTCGTCTGAAAAACGGACAGTATATGTCCGTTGTTGAACATTGAAAAAACACCAGCGTTGTAATATCAGGATGGACAAATATATTTACCCGTATTTCGATAAACACAGAAAGATTGTTCTGGAAAACCTCGAACATTCCAGGCAGGCGGATAATATTGAAGCCATTCATGATCTGCGGACCAGCTTTAAAAGGATACGAGTAATCATACGATTTGCCGAAACTCTCAGCAAGGGAAGGATAGATGCATCCTTTATCCTCCGGCAATTCAAGGTGCTATATAATACTTCGGGCCGGGTGCGGGATATACAGGTGCACCGGCAATTGCTGAATGATTACGAACAACTCCTGAGCACCTCATTTCCAGAATACCAGATATACCTTGAAAGACAGGAAAGAAAGGCCCAAAAGAAATATCTGAATGTATCTCTTGAGTACAATCCGTTTTTTTTGAACAGCCTGGATGACATCCTCCGAAACAGGCTGAAGCATGTCAGGGAAAGGTCGGTGATCGTCTGCGCCAACCGAATGGTGGAAGCCCACGTCAAATCAATTCGTTATCTCTTCTATGATTTTAATGAAAAAATCCGTTTCCATAACATACGAAGGCATCTGAAAAACATTGGCTATTTGAATAACATGCTCAGCGGAGCTATTGAGGTTGATGAGTATTTAAACATTAGCAGGGACAGGCTCAATGAACTGGGCACCATTCTTGGCGAATGGCACGATAAGGTTAACGCGGTGGGATTCCTTGAACGGTACAGGCAATCAAAAATTAAAGTTAATCTTCTCCTGGGAAAAGTTCTCGAAGATAAATACCATGACGAAGTAAGGATACACCAAATTTTAAAAGAAGAAATAAAACTATAGCTTATTTTCCCTCTTTATTTTGTATCTTGGGGATCCAAATCAATTATTGTTTATGAACTACAGATTCCCTCTTATAGTCAGGTTAACCTTTATCCTACTTTTCATTTTCTTGTTCTTTTATGGAGTAATCGTTGCCAGGAATTTCCTTGGCCCTTTGGTTTTGGCCGGCCTTTTCAGTTATCTTTTGCTTCCCCTGGTGAATTTCCTTGAAAGACATCATATTCACAGGGTTATTGCCAGCCTTTTCAGCCTTATCCTGCTGATTGGCCTGTTAACATTTATACTTATTCTTATGTATAAAAATGTGGTAGTCCTGGTTGACGACCTCCCCACATTAAAAGCTAAAGCCATTTCAAACATCGACCATATGTCGGTATTTATCCAGGAAACATTTGGATTTACCATCGAAAATCAGAAGAGTTTTCTGAAAGAAAGCGTGAACAACCTGTTCAAAGCCGGAAGTGAGTTTACCAATTCTATTCTGAACACTACCACCTCCACCATTTTCAAGCTTGGCATTTTGCCAGTATTCATCTTTTACCTGCTCTATTACCGGCATCATATCAGAGAATTTCTCGAAAAAGCCATTCCTGCAAAGCACAGTGAAAACGTCCAAAATATCATCCGGAAAGTTTCTTTCATCACTCCGCGCTATATAGGCGGTGTTTTCACGGTGGTTATGATCCTGTGTGTGTTGAACAGCCTTGGATTATACATCATCGGAATGAAACACGCTATTGTATTCGGTATTATTTCCGCTATGTTTTGTTTCATACCCTATTTCGGCACATGGATTGGTGCAAGCATTCCGTTTCTCTTTGCTTTGCTGACCGGCGACAGTCCAAATCTTGCACTGCATGTTATTTTTGTATTCCTGATCATTCAATTCACTGAAAACAATATCCTTACCCCTAATATTACCGGAAGCTATGTCCACCTGAATCCACTTTCCACTATTCTTTCCCTTATTGTTGGTGGTATGATCTGGGGACTGATAGGGATGTTTGTAATAGTACCCATTATGGCCATAATGAAAATAATATTTGATCAGTTCGAACCGCTGCAACCATATGCTTTCCTCATCGGGGAAAGGGTTTCAGAAGGACCTGGTTGGTTGCTCAGGCTTAGGAGCATGCTTACAATCAAGAAAAATAAATGATTACTTTTGCCCGGCTTTAACGATAATTACTTTGGATTTCCTTGATAAGACATTTACCATCATTGCTAAAACCCTTTTCGGGCTGGAAGAGGTTTTACTTCAGGAATTACAGGAATTGGGAGCCGAAGAGGCAGTCACTATTACCCGAGGGGTTTCCTTTCGTGGTGATCGTAAGCTATTGTATTCCTGCAATTACGCCAGCCGCCTCGCTTTGCGCTTTCTTGTCCCCATTGCCGAATTCCCTGCCAGAGACGAGGAAGAGCTGTATAACCGTATTAAGAGAATTCCATGGGAACAATATCTCGACATTCGCCAGACTTTTGCCATAGAAAGTAATATTTTCCGTTCCCGGTTAAACCATTCAAAATATATCGCCTTAAAAGCCAAGGATGCTATTGCTGATAGGTTTCGCGACAAAAGAGGCCAAAGGCCATCGGTAGATACCATTGAACCGGATGTTCGTATCAGTCTCCACATTCAGCAGGATAATTGCACGGTTCTGCTCGACAGCTCCGGAAGCTCCCTGCACCTGAGAGGTTACCGCAACCGTACCAGCCCGGCCCCCCTTAATGAAGTCCTGGCAGCAGGAATGATAAGGCTTTCGGGTTGGGACACCACAACCGACTTCGTTGATCCCATGTGCGGATCCGGAACTCTTCCCATTGAAGCATGCCTTATGGCAATGCACGTGCCTCCGGGAAAGATTCGTCAGGATTTCGGGTTCATGAAATGGAAAAACTTTGATGCTGATCTGTGGATGAAGATCCGGGAATCATTGGATAGCAAAATTCTATCCCGCCCTCCCTGCCGAATACAAGGATATGACAATAATCCGGATATGGTGTCAATATCACGCACACATGCAACATCCGCCGGTGTTAAGGCTTTTACGGATTTCGCCAAAAGAGATTTTTTCACTGCAGAACCTCCCTATCCTTCAGGTTTCATGATCACAAATCCTCCTTATGGTGAACGGATACAGGTTGAGAATGGTGCGTTATTCTACAAGAATATTGGCGATACCTTAAAAAAAATCTATGCAGGATATACCGCCTGGATATTAAGTGGTGATATGGATTCACTTAAACATCTGGGTTTAAAACCAAATAAAAAAATATCATTGCTAAACGGACAGCTTGAATGTAAATTCCAGAAATTTGAATTGTATTCAGGAAGCAGGAAAATCACAAAACACACAGAAGATTAAATCATTATGATGAATAATTTAAAAAGAATTGGAGTGTTTACTTCCGGAGGAGATTCCCCCGGTATGAATGCGGCTATTCGCGCAGTCGTCAGAACAGCCATCTATGAAAATATTGAACCTGTTGGTATCTACAGAGGATACCAGGGGCTCATTCACGGAGAAATGGAAATCATGCACAGCCGGTCTGTATCGAACATTATTCAACGTGGCGGCACCATCCTGAAATCGGCCAGAAGCGAGGAATTCAGGACTGAAGATGGAAGAAAAAAAGCTTACAACAATCTTATAAAACATAAAATTGATGCCCTGGTAGCAATAGGTGGGGACGGCACTTTTACAGGAGCCAGGATTTTCGGGGAAGAATATGACTTCCCTATTGTCGGGCTGCCAGGCACCATTGATAATGACCTTTTTGGAACGGACTTTACCATAGGCTACGATACAGCCATCAATACGGTTGTACAGGCAGTCGACAAGATCCGTGATACTGCCGACTCACACGACAGGCTTTTCATCATAGAGGTTATGGGACGAGATGCCGGGTTTATTGCCCTGCGAAGCGGTATTGCCACCGGCGCTGAAAAAATACTCATACCCGAAACCCCAACCTATATCGATAACCTGATCCGCCTGCTCAAACACGACTGGAGTAAAAATAAAACTTCAGGAATCATCATTGTTGCAGAAGGTGATGAGTCGGGTGGCGCCATCGAGGTAGCCAAAAGAATCAACGAAAAATTCACCCAGTATGAAACCAGGATATCCATCCTGGGACATATGCAACGTGGCGGTTCACCTACAGCCATGGACAGGGTTTTGGCGAGCCGTCTGGGTTATGAAGCTGTAAAAGCTTTGATAGATGGACAAAGAGATATCATGATCGGTGAGATTAACCACCACATCGTCCATACTCCTTTTGAAAAATCGATCAAGCACCATCAGACCGTGGATCTCGGACTGCTTGAAATAGCAAGGGTTCTGGCACTCTAATATACGGGTATTCCCGTAAATCCAATCCATCATGGAAACATCAACCCTTTTTGCCGATGTAATCTTACCCCTGCCCATTCCTGGTACTTTCACCTACAGGATACCCAGAGACAAGGCAGAAGAGATTATGGCCGGAAAAAGAGTGGTGGTTCAATTTGGAAAGAGAAAGATCTATTCGGCAGTCGTATTGGATGTCCATGACCGTATCCCGCAAAGCTATGCAGTAAAGTACATCCTGGATATCCTCGATGATCTTCCTGTTGTAAATGAAGTCCAACTACGGTTCTGGAGATGGATGTCGGAGTATTACCTCTCTACCCTCGGGGAAGTTATGCATGCCGCCCTTCCTTCAGGATTCAAACTTGCCGGTGAAACAAGGGTATTGCTCAATCCCGGGATGACTGCCGACCCGATCACATTAAATGAAAAGGAAACGCGAATCCTGGAGGCTCTTGGCTATCAGCATTCACTCACTATCCATGAGATCAGTAAGTTGCTCGATCAGAAAAAAGTCATGAACGTGGTAAAAACCCTTCTCGACAAATCCTTGATCATTACTGAAGAAGAGATCCACGACCGATACCGGCCCAGGCAGGAAACCTTTGTTTATCTGAATCCGGAGTATGAAGCTGAAGATAAACTCCATCAACTCTTTGATGAACTGAACCGCAGAGCGTTCAAGCAACTTCAAATGCTTGTCTCTTTCCTGAACCTTGCCCATGATGCGGCTACAAGGGAACAGGGTATCAGAAAAACAGACCTGATCAAAAGTGTTGATGCAACCTATGCCCAGTTCAATGCCCTGGAAAAAAAAGGAGTGTTCCTTACACGCGAGCAGGTGGTTTACCGCATGGCTTCTTTCAATGCAAGCCTTAACCCAAAGGAAATAATATTTACCGGATCCCAGGAACAGGCTTTGAGTGAAATCCGGGAAGTTTTTGCTCACAAGGATACTGTCCTGCTTCATGGGGTAACTTCCAGTGGTAAAACCGAAATCTATATACGGCTGATCCAGGAAACCATTGAAAAAGGCGAACAGGTTCTGTATCTTCTGCCGGAGATAGCCCTAACAACACAGATTATACAACGGCTCCGAAAATACTTCGGGAATAAGGTCGGTGTATACCATTCCCGGTTTAATGAGCACGAGCGTGTGGAAATATGGAAACGGTTATTAGAACCTAACAACGACCTCCCTATCATCCTGGGAGCCCGTTCTTCACTCTTCCTTCCCTTTAGTAATCTTGGTTTAATCATCGTTGACGAGGAATACGATACATCGTTCAAGCAATTCGACCCCGGTCCCCGGTATCATGCACGCGATAGCGCAATATATCTTGCACATCTTCACAAAGCCAAAACCATCCTGGGTTCTGCGACACCATCCTATGAATCATACTTTAATGCCCTTTCAGGAAAATATGGTCTGGTCTCGCTGAATGAACGATACGGCAATATTCAGTTGCCGGAGACAAAGTTCGTCGACCTCCGGCGCGATCATATCACCGGTAAGAAAAAAGCTCACTTTACCAGCACTCTTCTCCATCACATCAGAGATGCCCTCGACAATCATCATCAGGTGATACTCTTCCAAAACCGGCGGGGATTTTCAACAAGGCTGGAATGTCACCATTGTGGCTATACACCATCCTGCACCCGTTGCGATATTACCCTCACTTACCACAAAAGCCATGATCAGCTTCGTTGCCACTATTGCGGTTATTCCACACCCGTGCCTGCCCGATGCCCTTCCTGCGGTAGCAATGAAATCTTTATGAAAGGATTCGGAACAGAAAAAGTGGAAGAAGAATTGCAGATATTTTTTCCACAAGCCAGGATACGCAGAATGGACCTTGATACAACACGCGGGAAATTCTCACACCAGGAGATCATCAACGAATTCGAAGCCGGCAGGATCGATGTCCTGGTTGGAACTCAAATGGTAACCAAGGGACTGGACTTTGATAATGTAAGCCTTGTTGGGATCATGAATGCCGATAACCTGTTGAATTTCCCCGATTTCAGGTCGTTCGAGAGAGGATTCCAACTCATAACACAAGTGAGTGGGCGGGCAGGACGAAAGAATAAAGTGGGAACAGTTATCATTCAAACCTATAATGCCGCTCACCCAATATTGCAGTACATTGCTCAAAACGCATACCATCCAATGTTCCTGGAACAAATGAAGGACAGGCAGAAATTCCGCTACCCTCCCTACTACCGCTTGATCCGGATCCGTGTGAAACACCGCGACCCAGACCTGCTCAACGAAGCCAGCGGATTATATGCCCGTATCCTGAAAAAAACCTTGGGAAACCGCATCCTGGGCCCCGAATACCCCCTGGTCGCCAGGATTAAAAACCAATATATCAAAGACATCCTGGTTAAATCGGAAAAAGATGCTTCCATTTCCTGGGTTAAATCAAAAATACTTGAGGGAACCCAGGAACTACAATCGGAACATAAATTCAAAGGGATAATGATACAGATGGATATTGACCCGGTTTAGGAAAGGCTCCTTATTCTTTGATGATCAAAAATAAATCTTCATCATCCTTTTTCATCAGATATTTTTCGCGGGCGAATCGTTCCAGCACTTCCTTATCGGTCATAAGCTGATGCGAAGCGGTTTTATTCTTCTCTATTTCCTCCCGGTAAAAATCCATTTCACGCTCCATCTCTTTCAAAGAAGAAGATAACCTGTACTGATTTACCAGGCTGTTGTTGTCGAAAAAAGCAAGCCAGACAAAGAAGATCAGGGTAGCGTAAACGTATTTATTTTTGAAGAATCCCGGAATCCGCATATTATTTGAGCTTTACACAAAGGTAACCTAATGTTTTACTGGTTTCAAGCACAATATAAATATTTTTTCAAATGCACGATGTTCATATCATAAACCCAGCTGGTCGCTGATCCTGCTCATGGCCTGAATGCTTAGTGCAGCAAATTCATCCAATGGTATCCCTGCTTTTTCACATTCCAGGATAGTATCGCGGTTCACCGAAGCAGCAAAGCTTTTTTCTTTCATCCTTTTAGTCACGGATTTCGGCTTTACACTTGCGATTTTTTTATCCGGGTAAACCATTGCTGTTGCCATAACCAGTCCTGTTATGGTTTCTCCGGCAGCCAGGGCATGATGGAATAATTCTCTCCTTCCGTCGCTATGCGCGTACTCATTATGCAAACGTATGGCTTCAATAATTTCTTCATCAACCCCCTTCTCCCTGAGTATTTTAACCGTCTCATGTGTATGGGTTAATGGATCCGCGTTGGTGATCTCCACATCCAGGTCGTGCAATAAACCCGCCAGACCCCATTTTTCAACATCCTGACCGAGTTTTTCTGCCATTGCTCTCAGAACAGCTTCCGAGGCCAGGCAATGGTTTATCATTCGTTCATTTTTTACATAATGCCGGAGCAAATCAAGGGCTTCCTGTCTATTCATGATTTTACTTATTAATAATTCCCGAACTGATCTTTCTTAAGCCTCACATTGATCCATGAAGGGTCAAAAATTGCATTGTATTTCCGGTAAAAGGAGATAGCAGGTTCATTCCAATCGAGGACCTGCCACATTAGTCTTGCCACATTTTCCTCCCGGCTGATGCGAATTATCTCCCTGAACAGTTCACCCCCTATTCCCTTTCTCCTGTAATCCTGTTTAACAATAATATCTTCCAGGAAAATACATTTACCTTCCCAGGTAGAGTAAGAATAATAGTAAAATGCCATTCCCACTGTTTTTCCTTCCAGGATGGCAAGGATGACATGGAAAAAGGGGTGATCGCCAAAACCGTCCTCCATGAGTTTTTCAACCGTCACCGTCACAGCATCTGGGGCTTTTTCATAAACGGCAAGTTCACGTATAAGATTAAGCACTTCAGACATATCGGCTGCTTCCGCTTTCCGGATTATGATGTTCTCTGCCATTTCCCTGATTAGATTTAATGTGAATCAATACCATGAAGCATAAAAACCATATGTCTGAGTGATTTGGCTATTTCCGTCATATATTCATTTACCGCCTTAACACTACCGGGCAGCGCAAAAATCAGGGTATCACCCATGACCCCGGCTATACTGCGGCTGAGAAGAGCGTTGGCTTTTTCCATTCCATAGCGTATCCTTATACCTTCCATAATACCAGGTATCTCTTTATCCAGATTTTCCCTTATCACTTCCGGCGTAATATCGCGAGGCCCGATACCGGTACCACCGGTGGTGAAAACAAAATCAAGGCCTGAAACCGTGGCATCTTTAAGCAAAAGGTCTAATTGCACGGGATCGTCCGGAATAATATGATGCACAATATCAAATGGCCATCCTTCAAACCGGAAAAAAGTCTCCATAGCAGAAATAACTGCAGGGCCACTCAGGTCTTCGTATTCCCCGGAACTGGCCCGGTCACTCAGAGTGATCACAGCAGCCCTGAACTGATACGGGATGTATTCCAGGATGTCGCCTTCTTTTAACTTTCCTCCCCGTATTACCCTGCAAAAGATACCTTCCTTTGGCATCACACAGTTGCCAACCTCCCTGAATATGGCACAGGAATCCCCATGGCATTTCTTACCGATCTGCGTCACCTCCAGGATAACATCTCCTGAAACGAAGATATCCAATGGATGAGACTCATACAATAACATACCTTCTGTAGTAATATTTTCGGCAAACTCACCAAAAGCAATTGTCCTGCCGGCCAGTGCTGAAAACTTGTTCACGCTCTCCAACGCAAGCAGACTGATTTGGCGATGCCATTTACCCGAATGGGCATCCCCTTCTACCCCATTGTCATTCAAACTGATCTCCGCTACAGGCTTTTTAATCGTGCCCTTTTCCTCAGAGATATTTACCGAAACAATCCTGATTTTTTCCAACATGCGCTAAATCTTTTCCAATCCGGTATTACCGGATTTACAATGTTATTGATTATTTTTACCTGACAAATTTACCTAAAATTAACCCGACATGGAAAATACACAAGATCAAAACATGCTGATCCGGGAGATAGCCTCTCCTCTTTACAATGGAAAAGGATGGATGAAATTCCTCGGGATATTATCGATTATTTACGGGGTGTTTCTTGCATTAACTATTATTGGCATTCTGATCGCCTGGTTGCCGATCTGGCTGGGGATTCTGATTTACAATGCTGCTGTTTCCTGTGAAAATGCATACATGAACGGAGATAAGTACTCTTTGATGAAATCTATGCAGCAATTGCAAAATTATTTTGTTATTAACGGGGTACTTGCTTTAGTCGGAATAGTTTTCACAGCCATTGCACTCGGACTGGGATTGATCAGCACAATTTACCAATATCTCAATTTTTACTAATTACTTATAGCAGAACCGGCTGATGGCTTTATAGGCATCCTGTATACCCAGTTCACCTGCTTTGCTAAGATCGGCGCATCCTTCCTGAAGCCGGCTCACATATATCTGCGTTAATCCACGGTTGTAATAAGCTTCCGCAAGCCTGGGATCTTTTTCATAGGCTGTCAGGAAATCCTTTATGGCTTTTTCAAACTCTTTCATGCCCAGATAAATGTTGCCTCTGTTATAATATGCGATACCAAGTCCGGGCCTTAGTTCGATCACTTTTTGAGCATCATGCAAGGCTTTGGTTAAATCAGGTGATTCAGGTTCCTGATTCAATATCTGAGGATCGGCCTTTCCAAGACTTATGGTTACCTTGCTGCTGTACATGCCTTCAGAGAACCTCATCATCTCCAATTCATAGGCAACCAGGGAACGGTTCATAAAAGCAAGTTCATTCAGGGGATCCATTTCAATAACTTTACTATATGCTTCATAAGCATCCCGGTAATTTCTGAGCATGCTGCTCACCATGCCTTTGAAAAAATAGGATTTTGTCGAAAAAGGATCGTAAATGACCAGGCTATCGCTCAGTCTGAGAAGCCTTTCAGAGTCATGGTCGCTCAAAGAAGGAACTTCTCCTCCAAAGACCACCGGAATGCTTTCCTTTTTTTTCAGTGTCAGGTCATATAGTTTCTCATACCGTTTACCGGATCGTGATAATTCTATGAACCGGTCTTCATCAGTCACCACAAAACACGACAAGAGGGGTGCCGGGACCAGAGATTTATCCATCTGGGCAATTTTGCCTTCCTCCGACCGGGTTGTACGGAAATCTGCCTCAAACTGGATAATCTTATGGAAATACGATGAATCGGCGTATTTTTTAAATATATCATCGCTGTTTTCCCCTGTCCCATGCAAGGCATTGATTATGTCCATCGCCTTTTCATAATCGGCTCTGGCTCCGGCATTATCACCGGCACTTCCCCGTGCTGCCGACCGGTTAATATAGGCACCGGCAAAATCAGGAAAGAGTTCAATGGCTTTGGTGTAATCCTCGATGGCTTCAGGATATCGTTTAAGCTGATGACGCGCGGCAGCACGATTATATAAAGTATATACGTTTCTTGGATTAAGCATCAGAACGCGGTCAAAATCCAGGATGGCCCCTTCAAGATCCTCCATGTCCGCCTTTAACAGAGCACGGTTGTAATAAGTCAGGGCATTGTAGGGATCCATTTCGATCACTTTATTGAAATCAGCCATAGCCCCTGTAGAATCGTGCAATTCCAGCTTAACCATTGCCCGGGTGAAGTAAGAATAAGGATCATTGGGATCCAAACGAATGGCTTGTTGAAAATCCTCCAGTGCACTCTCATATTCTTTAACCTCCAGCCTGATTAAGCCCCGCTTTATGTAAGCTCCCGTATTGAAATAATCAAGCTGTATGGCTTTATTACAATCCTTGATGGCACCTTCGTAATCTTTCAGCTGGTTTCTGGCAATGGCCCTGTTAAGATATGCTGTTGCATCACTTACATCATATTTAATGGCCTGGTCGAAATCATCCCTGGCGCTGATATAGCTCTTCATATGAATTCTTGTTGCACCACGGCTTACATAAATTCCTGCGTTAAAAGGATCTATCTCCAAAGCCCTATTAAAATCCTGAAGTGCACTGTGATAGTTCTGCATCTGATCACGTGTAACTCCACGGTAATGATAGGCATGGGAATAAAGAGGGTGCATTTCTATGCTCCGGGTGAAATCACTCTCTGCACCCAGGTAATCACCAAGGTTGTATTTGGCAATACCACGAAGAAAGTAAGGCTCAAATAAGTCAGGTTTGTATGTGATTACAACATTAAAGTTCTTCAGTGCCTCCTGAAAATTATTTTCCCTTAATGCATTTTCACCCAGGGTCATGAAATGCTTAATATTCACCTGGGCTGTGAGGTTGAAGGTCAACATCAACAGAATCAACACACTTACTATTCTTTTACTTAAATTCACAACATTCATAAATCCTTCTTGATCTTTTCTACAAGTCTCACATCCTCGATCACCATTGCCTTATCGACCGCCTTACACATGTCATATACCGTTAGCAGGGCAACCTGAACGGCCGTTAGCGCTTCCATCTCAACGCCTGTGGGACCGGTACATTTAACCTCGCTGTTTATCCTTATCCCTCCCTCTTCCTGGATAGCTTTAACGGAGATTCCTGTTAAGGACAAAGGATGACAAAGTGGAATGAGGGTGCTTGTCATCTTTGCTCCTGAAATCCCTGCAAATTCAGCAATAGCTAAGACATCACCCTTTTTTATGCTGTTTTCCCGGACCAGGCGCATGGCTTCCGTGCTTAACCGGATGAAACCGGTTGCCCTGGCAATCCGATGCTGTTGTGACTTATTGCTTACATCCACCATCCTTGCTTTGCCTTGTTCATCCGTATGACTTAATTCTCCCATTGATTATCTATTGATAGGATAAAAATAATCATTTTCCGGTTCAAAGCGTGTAACCATTTATCCACCTATATTATAAAACCTTCCCGTATGGTTTTCCGAGCCGCATCGGGGTTTATTCTTCAAAGCTTCCAGGATGGCTTTTTCGGCTCCCAATTCCCTGACATTGTATGCCAAATCGTTAAACAAACAGGGTTGAATCATCCCGTTAGCAGTAAGCCGCAAACGGTTGCATTTTGCACAATTGCCGCCTTCACCGCCAATAACCTTGGAGAAATAACCTCCACTGAGGCTCATCTGGCGAATGTATCTAACCTGTAATCCTTTGGTAGCAGCGTATTCCGCTACCATCCGGGCATCTTCCTCAAATGGTGATTGCCTTATCACACAATTGAGTTTTACCGGAGCAAGACCAGCTTCCAATGCAGCATTAATTCCATCCAAAACTGCGTACAGGTCACCTCCACGGGTTATCTGGCGGTATTTTTCAGGGTCTGTAGTATCCAGACTGACATTCACCCTGTGCAGTCCAGCCCTTTTTAATGACAAAGCAAATTCACGCAGAAGTATCCCATTGGTCGTCATCCCGAAATCTTTCAGTCCTTTCAGCGCAGCAATCTTTTCTATCAGATAAACTATATTTCTTCTCACCAAGGGTTCACCTCCTGTAATACGGACCTTGTCAACACCCAAACGAACAGCCACTGTAACAACCTCCAGGATTTCATCATACGTAAGGATGGATTCGTGGGATAGCAAACGTATCCCTTCTGCAGGCATGCAATAGACACAACGCAGGTTACACCGGTCGGTGACCGAAATCCGGAGATAGTTTATTTTCCTGTTAAAGCTGTCGAACATGAACTCTGGCGCCTTCTTTCAATATAGTTTCTCCGATGGGTATAGCAATCATACCATCAGCACTGCTTAATGAATGGATATGTCCGGATCCGTGATATTCGAGAGGAATAACAAAGCCTTCCCGGTTGATGGACACAGGTATCCACGACATACGGTCGGATCTTTTCCTCTGATAGGTAACCCCCATAGGTAATATCAACCTCTTATCATTCTCTTTCATACCCATCATTCTTCGTATCATCGGTTTGACGAAAATGTTGAATGTATTGTAGGAGGAAACAGGATTACCGGGCAGGCCAAAAATTCTTTTGTCGCCAAGGTGCCCGAATACAGTTGGTTTACCGGGCTGCATGGCTACTGTCTCAAAAATGATCCTGATACCTAGTTTTCTGAATACTTTGGGAATAAAATCAAAATCACCCATAGATACACCCCCGGTAAGCAAAACCACCTGATTCTCATGGATTGCTTTATCAAGTATCCTGTAACTTTCATCCTCAGTATCGGGTGCAATACCATAATAATAAGGCTCTGCACCAGATAGTTTCGCCTGTGCCAGAAGCTGCCATGAATTGCTGTTCCGTATCTGTGATGGACCGGGCTTTTCATCAGGTTCCACCAATTCATCTCCTGTGGAGATAATTCCAATTTTCGGCTTCACGGCTACCCTGGGTTTTGTGCAGCCAACCGAAGCCATCACTGCAATATGTGGCGGTTGCACCCATGTTCCGGCCGTTAATACTATATCACCTTCCCTGACATCTTCACCGAGCCTGGAAATATTGGTCTTAACCTTATCTGCTAAAATACGGATACTATCTCTTCCTGCAGGTTCTGTATCTTCAACCGGGACTACTGCATCCGCACCCTGAGGTATCATTGCTCCGGTCATGATCTTCGAACACTGACCTTCTCCAATCGCCTTTTCAGGAACCTTACCCGCAGGAATTGTTTCCCGGATTAACAACTCTTTATCCATGTCGCTCATCCTGAAAGCAAATCCATCCATCGCGGATTTATCAAATGGCGGCATATTCAAATCTGATGTTACGGGGGCAGCAAGCACACGGCCTATAGATTCCATGAAAGGAATCTCCTCGGAAGGGAGGACAGGCACATTTTCCAGTACCAATGCAAGGGCTTCTTCAAATAATATCATGACAAACCAACGGGAATAATGTCAATTATTGCACAAAGGTAGGGTAAACAATCTCGTTTAGCGCAAATTTGCAATACGTTGATCTCCGATTTTCCGGAAATCACGGATTCGGCCTTTGCATGCTCTGATGGTTGGATATTTCAGATCATAGAAAACATCCATATAAAATGAAAGAGTTTCTTTCAGCTCGCGGCGATGAACCAGGTGTTGTATTTTTCCTGTTTCGTATAGCTTATCGGTAGTAACAATATTCCTGTCAACATCAAATCCTGCGCCCATAACTACCCTGGGCCCTGCAAATTCAACCAGAGCACCCTTTTCACCAATGATGATATCCCCCTGTGTAACATAACTGGCGTAAGCACCCCCCGTCGTCGGCCCGGGTATAACAGATATGTACAGAAGGCCTTCATTTTTCAGATCCAAAAGTGCCATGTTCATTTTAGCCATCTGGGCGAGTGACATAGGCCCTTCGTTCATCCTGGCCCCACCCGATGAACAAATAGAAATAAAAGGATGACGGTATTTAACGGCAAAATCCACAGCCCTCTTGAATTTCTCCCCAAAAACAGCCCCAAATGAACCTCCAAAAAACTTTAAGTCGGTGATAACAAGCACAACCTGACGGCCATTGATCTGGGCAGTACCGGTGACCAATCCTTCCGTTGAAAAGGTTGTGCCCTTCAGTTTCTCCAATGATGATTTATATTGTCCAAAGTAATAGCGCTCCTTTCCAATAAGTTTTTCCAGGGTCAAATGGCCTTCAATCTCGTGGAAAGTATCGCGATCGCATATTTTCTCGATTTGCTCCTCAACAGCTAAATATTCTCCTTTACCGCATTTGGGACAAGCATAAAAATTCGCTATGTAATCTTCAACAGGAATAAATCCACACCCACCGGCTACACGAAAAACATTCATATCCGGATCCCATTCCTTTTGACAATGATAAACTTCCGTCCCTTTTATCCCTTCTTTTTCAAGGTGAGCTTTGATCAGGAACATTGTATGGAAATCCTCCCTGTCAATATCTATAGTATTGATCTTTGCATGATCAATCGTTTTTATCTTTCTCTTGGCAAGCTTATCAAGCGTATCATTGAAAATCCCGTAGTGTAACACTTTATTCCTTCTTTCCTCAAGCAACTTCGGGATGACCTTGGTTTTCACTGAACGTTTTTTGCTTTTCGATGAGGTAAGCCATTCATTTAGTGTTTCTGATAAAGCTTCTTTGATTGTACCGATAGTAAAATTATAATCGGTATGTGCACCTTCCGGCGGTTCCGGCAGGATTTCATCAATCATACCGATTTCTTTAATATGAACAGCACCCGGTCTCAACACTTCCAGTGAATCTTTGAGAGTGCCCTCCAAATCTTCTCCCGCTGCAAGCCTTTTATGGAAAATGATACGACTGCAACTCTCCGGGGCAATTACCGAATACAAAGCATTCTCGAGCATATAACCTTTATCGGCCACCTGCAGTGCCAGGGCACCTCCGCTACCTCCTTCACCAATTACAAAAGAAACAGTAGGTACGGCGATCTGGCAATACCGGCTGATGCAATCTGAAATTAAAAAGGATTGCCCTCCCAGTTCCGAGTTCATCGAAGAATCACCCCCAAAAGTATCTATGAAAGAAATTACAGGAAGCTTTTCTTTTTCAGCAACATCAAGCATTTCAAGCGCATAGCCATAGCCTGTGGCCGTCATCATCCCGGTAGCCCTGCTTTCTTTCCCTAATCTCTTCTTTTCCTGGCCAAGCAGCATACATTTTATGCCATCAAATACTCCCAACGCCGCAATAAGCGTCGGATCAGGTGAATCCATGTAGTGAAGATCACTGAAAACTCCTTCAATGATATCAGAACTTCGAATTCTTTCCGGATGTCTTACCAGATCATACCTTTCTTTGTAATTACGGGAAGGAACTATATCTTTTTTCATTGTTTTCCAATTAGTTAAAATCAGTTTGCATGATTAACGGATTCCAGGAAACCAAAAATGCGCAGCAAGATAATAAATATCATCAAACCTTCTTCAGCTTTTTATTGAAGTAATCATATATCTCAAACTGTGATCTGTGTTGTTTCTTTCCATTACCCTTTTTATATTGGTTCAGGTTATCTTGTCCAAGATACCGTGCCTTGGTATTATCGCGAAGCTGGATCTGGAGCATATCCATTAATTCCTGCTTTATACCCGGATCAGTAATAGGACAGGCAATTTCCACTCTATGATCGAAATTTCGGGGCATCCAGTCGGCCGAAGCAATATAATACCGGTTATCGCCATTATTACAAAATACATAAACTCTGGAGTGCTCGAGGAACTTATCTACAATACTGATGGCTTCAATATTTTCGCTTAATCCCGGAACCCCTGGCACCAGAATGCAAATCCCCCTCACAATCATTTTTATTTTTACCCCTGCCTCACTGGCTTCATAAAGCTTCCGGGTGATTTTCGTGTCTGAAAGACTGTTCATCTTCAGGATGGCCCAGGATTCCAGTCCAGCTTTGGCATTTTCTATTTCATTATCCAGCATTTTCATAAAGAAACTGCGGATATAGAAGGGTGCTACAATAAGGGTACTGAAAGTGGGCATAATAAACTTCGACTCAAAAAGATGAAAGACTTTGTTCACTTCCAAGGTGATCTGCTGGTTACCGGTAAGAAGGCTATCGTCGGCGTAAACTTTTGCAGTTGATTCGTTGAAATTTCCGGTACTGATGTTGGCATAGTAAACATTGACACCATCTTCCTTTCTGCGAATCAGGATCAGCTTGCTGTGAACCTTAAAACCCGGGATGGTCTGAATCACTTTCACTCCTTCTTCCTGTAACTTTTGTGTCCAGTAAATATTGGCTTCCTCATCAAAGCGGGCCTGTAACTCCATAAAGACCGTTACTTCCTTGCCGTTCCTGGATGCATTAATAAGTGCATTCATTACACTTGAATCCCTGGCTGCCCGGTAAAATGTCATTTTTATTGCTCTTACCAGCGGATCAATGGATGCTTCGCGTAAAAGATCAATAATATACTGGAACGACTGATAGGGATAGTGAAGCATAATATCCTTTTCCCGGATGGTTTCTATGATACTCCGGTTGGGAGGCAATCCGGGATGTGGCAATGGCGGAGACGGCGGATAACGGAGATCTTTCCTGCCAATGATAGGGAAAGCCATGAAATCCTTGAAGTTATGATAGCGGCCACCTGCCCGTAAATGATCCTTCTTGGTGATGTTGAATTTCTTCATCACTTTTCTCAGGAAAGCTTCCGGCATCCTCTTGTCATATACAAAACGAACCGGCTGTCCTTTCTTCCGCTGCTTAACGCTTTCACCGATTATCTCCAGGAAACTTTTCGATACGTCGTTGTCTATATCCAGCTCTGCATCGCGGGTAAACTTTATGGTATATGCTTCAAACAGATCAAATCCAAAGACGGAAAACACATCATTAAGGCAATAGCGGATCACATCATCCAATAGAATAAGAAATTTTTTCCCGTCATCATCCGGTAATTGCAGAAAACGGGAAACTACATTAATAGGCAGACTAACCAGGGCAAATTCACATTTAGCCTTATCGGTCGATTTACGAAGAGATACCGCTAAATGAATCGTATCATCCTTTAAATTGGAAGCATCCCTGATACTGTCCAGCATCAGCGGAAATAGATAAGGACGTACCTTTTCCCTGAAATAATTTCGGACTATCTCTCCCTGTAAAGGGTTTAACTGCTTTTCATTCAGTAAAATAATGTCATTTTCATGAAACAATCGCACTAAATTTTCATAGGCAGCAGTAAACTTCCCCTCCTGTTTCTCCACGATTTCGTTAATTCTTTCTAGGGTATTGGCTGTCTGGCTGATATCAATCCCTTTTATCTCCTCTATATTCAAAAGCCTTCTTAAAGTAGCCACCCGAACCCTGAAAAACTCATCACGATTGTTCGAATAAATACCTAAAAACTTCATCCTCTCAATAAGCGGGGTTGACTCATCCATCGCTTCCTGAAGCACACGCTCGTTGAAATCCAGCCAGCTTCTTTCCCTGTTAACCATCAAAGGAGCTTCCATACCTGTAATTTATTGAACAAAGGTAAAAGAAAGTTTTCGAACACGAATAATCAGATTTATCATTCAAAAATGAAATCTAACAGACGATCCTTACTAAAGCTTTTTTGGATAGATAACGAAATTGGTTTTGTTCCTGGCCCGGATGATGTCGGTCCAGCTATCGGTTTTGAACGATATACTCACAATCCCGGAGGTAGGCAGCCAGTCGATCTTCTTATCAAGAAAGAAATTGGCAAAATTTGTGAATGTGGGATTATGACCCACCAGCATCAATGATTCCACCGAATCGGGTAAATCAAAAAACTGATCAAACAACTGATCTGCACTGGCATGGTAAATCTGCTTTTCAACTTTGATATTGTCAACGGGATATCGCAAAGCATGGGCTATAATTTTTGCTGTTTCCATAGCCCTCACGGCATGGCTGGATTTGATGTAATCAACCGTTACCCGATTTTTCAGTAAATAATCAATAACCTTTTTGGTCCTTCTTTTCCCTTTTTCCAGGATGGGTCTTTCCTCATCCATAAGTTCAGGGTAATTCCACGATGATTTTGCGTGACGAACCAGGTAAAGAGTCTTCATATAAAGCATTTTGGACTAAAACTCACTATAACGACAAATCCCCTACTCAGATTTCCGTTCTTTGTGATTCAACCCGTTATATAGAAACCGGCATAAATCTAATTTTTTTAACAGCAGGCGTAAATCTTTCTCTGTTAAATTATTATTAAATTTTTCCAGCCAAAAGACTCAGGATATCTGGAATACCTTATTTTACCATGCAAACATGGGAAAATCCTTCATCATCTTATTCACTTTCAGTTTTACTGCTTGTAAAACTTTTTCATCTTCAATATTGGTGATCACTTCATCGATCAACTCAACGATCGGTGCCATATGCTCTTCTTTCAGTCCACGGGTGGTAACAGCCGGTGTACCTACTCTTAATCCTGAGGTCTGGAAAGGATTCCTGCTGTCGAAAGGCACCATATTCTTATTAACGGTGATGTCGGCCAGTACCAGGGTGTTTTCTACTTTACGACCGGATATTTCCGGGAACTTATTCCTGAGATCTATCAGCATAAGATGGTTGTCGGTACCACCCGATATCACATGATAGCCCTTCTCTACAAATGCTTTGGCCATGGCTGAGGCATTTCTCTTCACCTGCAGGATGTACTCGAAGAACCCATCGGTCAGAGCCTCTCCGAAAGCTACGGCCTTGGATGCAATCACATGCTCCAGTGGCCCTCCCTGTATACCGGGGAATACGGCTGAATTGATAACCTGCGACATCATCTTTATCTCTCCCTTAGGAGTAGTCTGCCCCCAGGGATTTTCAAAATCCTTTCCCATGATAATAAGTCCACCTCTCGGGCCGCGTAAGGTCTTGTGTGTGGTGGTAGTGATGATATGACAATGAGGAACCGGATCATTCAATACTCCTTTGGCAATGAGTCCGGCCGGGTGAGCAATGTCAGCCATCAAAATGGCTCCGACCTGGTCGGCAATCGCTCTCATGCGCTTAAAATCCCAGTCGCGCGAATATGCAGAGGCTCCGGCCAGTATAAGTTTCGGTCTTTCCTTTAGGGCAAGCTCCTCCATCTTATCATAATTGATCACACCGGTTTCCTGCTCCACGCCATAAGCAACAGGCTGATAAAGAATACCGGAGCTATTTACCGGCGATCCGTGTGAAAGATGCCCCCCATGTGCCAGATCTAACCCCATGAATTTATCACCCGGCTGAAGGCAGGCCAGGAAAATCGCCATATTGGCCTGGGCTCCGGAATGTGGCTGTACATTGGCATACTCCGCTCCAAAAAGCTCACAGGCCCTGTCGATAGCAAGCTGCTCGGTCTCATCAACGAATTGGCATCCACCATAATACCTCTTACCCGGATATCCCTCGGCATACTTGTTGGTCATCACAGATCCCATGGCTTCCAACACCTGATCACTGACAAAATTCTCAGAAGCAATCAACTCAATCCCGTCAAGCTGTCTTTCCCTTTCCTTGTGGATAATCTCAAAAACTCTGGTATCTCTTTCCATAATATTGATATTTATAATTTGAACTTTGTATCAAGTTTTCTCAGATATAAGGCAGCACAAAATTACTTGAAAATTTTGAGAACTGCTAAACAGAAAGTTAAATTTGCATTGTATCAACTGACTTCTTAATATTCTGGTTATACTTTCATATACAGTTACAGTATACACAATGAATCAGAAGATAAAGAGTTAATACAAAAACATTCTTATGGGCGGAATCCGAAATATCCTTTTCAGTCTTACCCTGCTTTTCCTGGCATTGAGGATATTTCCGCAATCCGTCCCATATTTGCGCTGTCTGCAAACCGCCTCCGATCAGGTTACCCTTAGCTGGATCAGCCCCGTTAATGCTGGTAATTTCACTGCATACAACATCTGGCATGAAGGCACCGGCTCGCCGGGCATATTCACCTTCGTGACTTCAATTACCAACTATGGTATTAATAGTTTTACCCACATCCTGCCCGGAGCTTCCCAGGAAAAACAAAGATACTTTCTGATCACAGATGTCATCTCAGGTAACCCCATCCTATCCGATACCCTGTCAACAATGCTTTTAAATGCTGAAGATCAGGGGAACGGACTTATCCAGCTTTCCTGGAACACACAGCATGATCCTGAATTGCCCTCCTGGAACGGTAATTATTATGTTCTGGTCGAATACCCCCAGGGAAACTGGCAGATTACAGGTTTAAGCAATACGAACAGCTATACCTATGAAATAACTGTTTGCGACGATAGCCTCACCTTTCGTGTGGAAGCCCCCGATGCATCCGGATGCACTTCGGTTTCCGGATTTGCCGGAGGGCATTACCGCGATAACCGGAAACCTCCCATGCCGGTAATTGATTCGGTAAGTGTCAATACATCTTCAGGAAAAGCTACCCTGGGCTGGCAGGTCAACCCTGCCATGGATACAGAAGGGTACCTTGTATACCGATACATCAATAACAACTGGATCATTATCGATACAGTTTGGGGAAGGTCTTCCACCTTTTACGAAGACCCGGGGTCATTTCCCTGTAGCCTGCCGGAATCATTTGCGCTGGCCGCTTTCGATAGCTGCGGAAACAAAAGCCTCGGTACTTTTCTGGAACCCCAGAATACCCTGATCATCGATTCATACAATTATAATCCCTGCGATTTATCGGTAAATATTTCCTGGAATACCTACCAAAACATGCAGGGAATACTTGCAGGCTACCAAATACTGGTTAGTCGCGACGGAGGCCCCTTTTACCTGGCAGGTACAACAGCTGCCGGCACCAACTCCTTTCAGGTTCAGAATCTTATACCAGATGCTTCATACCGCATCATGGTTAGAGCTTATAGCAGTGGTAGCCAAAGTACTTCTTCCAGTTGCTTCCTGGAGATATATACACAACAGTACAACCAACCATCGTATAACTATTTGGCCAACGCCAGCGTCACAAATGGGAACCACATCAGACTCACTTGTCTGACAGATACGACCGCAACTGTGAACAGCCTTCTGATCCTGAGATACGATGAAGATGCCGGCCAGTTTTTGGAAATCGGAGCGATTGAACCGGTAACCAGCGATCTCAGTTACTATGACGACCTTAGCGCTATTGCTTCACAAAGAAGTTATATCTATGAAATCAGGGTGGTTGACAGTTGCGGTAAACAAATCCTGACTTCAAACATTTTCCGGACAATTTTTTTAAAAGTCACACTGGAAGGAACACAACAGGTCAACCTCGACTGGTCACATGTGGAAGGACTTGCGGGCGGTATCGAACATTATGAGGTTTACCGGCAAACAGAAGACCAACCGGCAAACATTCCCATTGCCATCCTGCCGGCAGGAACACATACTTATGAAGACAATATCAGCAGTGTAAATGGCAACTTTTCATACCAGGTGGCCGCAAAGGAAGGAAACACCAATCCCTGGGGCCTTAAAGAAACCGTTTGGTCGAATGAAGCCGTTGTGAATGCACCTCCACGACTTTTCTTCCCCAATGCCTTCCATCCTGCTGGTATTAACGGAGTCTTTAAGCCCGTGGGAATATTTATCAACCAGACAAATTACCAGCTCCGAATATACAACCGCTGGGGAGAACTGGTTTTTGAATCCGAATCGTTTTCGCGGGGCTGGAATGGCGACTACAAGGGAAATACTGCTCCCACCGGTGTGTATGTATATCACGTCACCTACCTCGACGCTCAGGGTAGGTTCTTTGAAGAAAAAGGGAGTTTTGTGCTGTTAAGGTGAAGCATTGTTTGTGTTTTTAAAATAACCGATCCAGGATATTATGAACAACATTATTGAAGTCGTAAGAAATGAGTTAAGATTCCGCTCCGATGCCAAAAACCGTGAAAGCGGCCGGCGCTTTTTCAAAGAAACGATTCAACTATACGGAGTCAGATCTGCTGAAGTGAAAAGGATCAGCAAAGAGAATTTCAAAGCAGTCAGACACCTGTCAAAGAAGGAGATATTTGATCTTTGTGAAATCTTCTGGCAATCGGGAATGATTGAGGAGAATTTCATTGCCTGCGACTGGTCATATTTCCTGAATAAACAATATGAAACGGCTGATTTCGCTGTTTTCGAAAGATGGGTAGACAAGTACATTTCCAATTGGGCGACCTGTGATACACTTTGCAATCATAACATGGGAACTCTGATCATGATGCATCCCGGATTCCTGAAGGAACTGAAACGTTTTGCAGAATCAGAAAACCGCTGGAAAAAACGTGCAGCTGCCGTGTCATTGATCGTTCCCGCCCGCAAAGGATATTTCCTTCCCGAGATCCTGGATATTGCCAATATCCTCCTTACCGATATAGATGATATGGTTCAGAAAGGATACGGATGGATGCTCAAAGAATCAAGTAAAGCCCATCGTCAGGAGGTATTCGATTACGTGATAAGTAAAAAAGCCATAATGCCCCGGACGGCCTTGCGTTACGCAATTGAAAAAATGCCGGAAGAAATGCGGAAAAAAGCGATGGAAAAATGATGCAAGCACCAGTTTTGCAACCTTTTCAATTAACTTTTTTTAATAATCTACATTCCATTATTTTCATACCTTTGCAGGTCAAAAAGTACGCCTATGTATTTTGACAGCGAAAAATTCCTCGGAGAAGGACTCACATACGATGATGTGCTTATTGTTCCCGCCTATTCTGAGATACTTCCACGTGATGTGGATATCAGTACACGCTTCACACGTAATATCAAATTGAATATCCCGATTGTTTCCGCCGCGATGGATACCGTCACCGAATACAAAATGGCCATTGCTATTGCCCAGGAAGGCGGGATCGGTGTCATTCATAAGAATATGTCTATTGAGGAGCAAGCCAATGAAGTCAGAAAGGTCAAAAGGGCAGAGAACGGCATGATCCTGGATCCTATTACTCTTGAAAAGCATGCACTGGTAAGGGATGCACTGCACATCATGAAAGAATACGGTATAGGGGGCATACCTGTAGTTGATGGTGAGAAAAACTTTGTAGGCATAGTAACCAACCGCGATCTTCGTTTTGAACAAAACATCGAACGCCCTGTTAGTGAAGTCATGACAAAGGAAAACCTGATCACGGTTACCGAATTCATTGACTTTGAGAAGGCAGCCGAGATCCTACAGCGTCACAGGATTGAGAAGCTTCCGGTGGTAGACAAAGACAACAAGCTGGTAGGACTGATCACTTACAAAGACATTATTAAGATCAAAGCCAGGCCGAATGCATCCAAGGATGACCGGGGGCGCTTGCGGGTTGCCGCTGCCATCGGGATCAGCGCGGATACCTTTGACCGTGCAGCCGCTCTGATCGACGCCGGTGTGGATGCTCTGGTGATCGACACAGCCCATGGACATACCAAAATCATTCTCGAGTTCACCCGGAAGATTAAAAGCCTCTTTCCTGCAGCAGAGCTGGTGGTAGGAAATATCGCCACCCCCGAAGCGGCCCATGACCTTGTCAATGCCGGTGCAGATGCTGTAAAAGTAGGCATAGGCCCGGGATCTATCTGTACAACACGAATTATTGCAGGTATCGGTGTTCCCCAGCTCTCTGCCGTTTATGCAGTAGCCAAAGCCTTAGTCGGGACCAACGTTCCTGTTATCGCTGATGGTGGTATCCGGTATACCGGAGATATTACCAAAGCATTGGCTGCCGGAGCATATACCATTATGGCCGGCTCACTGTTTGCCGGTGTTGATGAATCACCCGGAGAAACAATTATCTACGAAAGCCGGAAATACAAGATATACAGAGGAATGGGCTCCATGGAAGCCATGGAAAAAGGCTCCAAAGACCGTTATTACCAGGATGCGGAAGATGATATTAAAAAGCTCGTCCCTGAAGGCATTGTCGGACGCGTTCCCTATAAAGGAATGCTGTCGGAAGTCATCCACCAGATGGTAGGAGGCCTTCGGGCCGGAATGGGATACGCCGGTGCACCCAATATTGACAAACTGCATCAGGCCAAATTTATCAAGATCACTTCGGCCGGTGTGACGGAAAGTCATCCGCATAATATAACCATCACCAAAGAAGCACCCAATTATAGCAGATAAAACCTTGTTTAATTAATCTTTATAAGTAATCCTGATCCCATGAAAAAAGTAAACATGTTGAATGTAATTGTATTGTTTTTTACTCTGTTTTTCATCTCTAACCTTTTTGCCCAAAACAAGGGCGATGAAAGAGTGTTGATGACCATTGGCGGCGATGAGGTCTCCGTGGCCGAATTCATGAATGTTTACAATAAAAATAACGTGAATAACGATATGGTCGATAAAAAATCCATCCAGGAATACCTCGACCTTTATATCAATTTTAAGCTGAAAGTAAAAGAAGCCAAAGACCTTGGCATGGATACGGCTGCCACTTTCGTGAAAGAACTGGATGGTTACAGAAAACAGCTTGCCGAACCCTATTTTATCGATGAAAAAGTAAATGAAAGTCTCCTCCGGACGGCTTACGATAGAATGAAAATAGATATCAGAGCAAGCCATATCCTGGTCAAATGCGATGAAAATGCACCACCCGCTGATACGATGGCAGCCTATGAAAAAATCATGAAAATCCGCGAAAGGATTATGAATGGCGAAGATTTTTCAGTGATTGCAGCTACGGAAAGCGACGATCCTACTGCTGCTGACAGGCCCGGACAGGAAGGCAGACCCGGAAGAAAAGGCAATCATGGTGATCTTGGTTACTTCTCCGTTTTTGATATGATTTATTCATTTGAAGAGACTGCCTACAATACACCCGTTGGTGAAATGTCAATGCCCGTCAGGACAAATTACGGATACCACCTGATCAAGGTTACCGACCGTTCCGAAGCTCTTGGAAGAGCCCAGGTAGCTCATATTTACCTGTCATTCCCGAACTTCCCAACCAAGGAAGACTCTTTGAATAATGAGAAAAAGGCAAAAGACATCTATCAGGAGCTGATGAACGGTGCCAACTGGGACGAAACGGTAAAAAAATATTCTGCCGACAAAGGGACAATAGACCGGGGTGGTGTTCTTCCCTGGTTCGGCTCAAACCGTATGGTCCCCGAATTCATCCAGACTGTTAAAACTCTCCGGGATTCCGGGGATATCTCCCAACCCATACTTACCATCTTTGGATGGCATATCATTCAACTTAAAGACAGGAAAGTGCCCGGAACCTACGAGGAGGAAAAGGAAAACCTGAAACGCCGCCTGATCAAAGATTCCCGTGCGAAAAAAAGCAGAGAGGCCGTGATCGCCCGGATTAAAAAAGAATACGGATACCAGGAATACCCGGGAAATTTCCGGGAAGTCCTCCTGGCCATCGATTCCAGCTTCCTGAAAAACCAATGGAAAGCCTCCCAGGCATCAAACCTCAGTGGTCCTGTTTTTATCCTGGGAGATGAAACAATCACTCAGCTGGATTTTGCTGATTACATCGAGAAAAACCAGATCAAAAGGGGAATCAAACAGCAAGATCCTTTTTTGAAAGAATTGACCCAAAATTTTATCGATGAAAACTGCCTGGAGTATGAAGATAAACGATTGGAAGCCAAATATCCTGAATTCAGAATGCTCATGCAGGAATACCGCGATGGTATCCTCCTGTTTAACCTTACCGATGAAAAGGTATGGTCAAAAGCTGTTAAAGATACCGTTGGACTCAATGCATTTTACAAGGCCAACAAGAATAATTATATGTGGAATGAACGTATAGATGCAACAATATATATCATCAATGAGGGCACAGACCCCGATCTGCTCCGGGACAAAATCAAATCAGGCAGCACGGATGAAGAAATACTGAACGCTTTCAATACCGATGGGAAAGAAGTTGTTTTCATTGAATCAGGGAAATTTGAAAAAGGAGATAATCCTTTAATTGATAACACATCCTGGTCGAAAGGGATATCCAAAATATATAAAGTAAGCGATTATCCCGGTTTAAAAAGCAAACCCGGTATTTCCGACAATGCACTTGCCGTTGTTAAAACCAACCGCAAACTGAAACCCGAACCCAAGACTTTGAAAGAAGCCAGGGGAATTATCACATCCGACTACCAGAACTCTCTTGAAGACGAATGGATCAAAGAACTGAAAGGAAAATACGAAGTGGTTGTGAATCAGGAAGTCTTATCTGCAATCAAATAAAACATAAAATTGAAGTTTGTCACAATAATCTTAGCTGTAGTTTTTTTAACCGGGTGCAGGAATTCGTCCGATGACGGGGAATCCAGCATACTGGCACGGGTCAACGATGAATATCTCTATGAATCGGAGATAAGAGACCTCATCCCCGACAATATTTCCCCCCGTGACAGTATCGTGCTTGTTAAGAATTACATCAATAGCTGGATTACCAAACAAGTCCTCATCAACCAGGCTGAAAAGAATCTTTCCCGGGAGCAGATGGATTTCAACCGCCAATTGCAGGAATACCGCAATTCGCTGCTGATTTACCAGTACGAAAAAGAACTGTTGTACCAAAAACTTGATACCGTTGTGAAAGATTATGAAATCTTTTCTTACTACAACGATTTCAAGGAAAATTTCATCCTTAAGGAAGATATTTATACAATCAACTTTTTACAAATGCCAGAAGGAAGCGAGGCTGCAGAGGTTATTGAGGATCTTTTTACCAGCGGTAATCCCGAACTTAAAGATTCTATCATCACGCTGATGGTAAACGTGGCTGGTATGTATGATTTCAGTGATAAGAACTGGTTATCGCTCAATAGTCTCAAAAGTATTTTTCCTGGAATATTTTTAACCAGGGATGATCAGGAAATATCAAATTCCAACTTCAGGGACACTAACGGTCAGGTTATCACGCTGATAAGCATCGGGGAAATGAAAAATGAAGGACAAGTTGCCCCATTATCATATGTCTCCGATAATATCCGTGAAATAATAATTAACAAAAGAAGAGCCGACTTCATCAAGAACATGCATAATGAAATTGTCAGGAAGGCTTATCAGAACGAAGAGGCTGAAATATATTAAAATCCGGTATACATTAACCGGAGCAGACAATATTATCCAAACAGATTGGTTATAACCTATGTTATCAGGACTTGTAATGAAAAACCGTATTCTTCTAGTTACACTCTTAATCGGGTTATGGCCGTTATTGGCTTATAATCAGGATAATATCGTCGACCAGGTAGTGGCTGTGATCGGAAAAAACATCATCCTCCAATCGGATGTTGAAAACCAATACATACAATATCGACTTCAGGGGAATATAAAAGGCGGAGAGCAAAATGTAAAATGCCAAATCCTGGAGAACCTGCTTTTCCAAAGCCTGATGCTTAACCAGGCAGAACTCGACTCTATAGAAATCACCGATAGTCAGATCGACCAGACCATGGAACAACGTTTGCGTTATTTCATAGCCCAGTTTGGATCCAGGGAGGCCTTTGAGGATTATTACGGCAAGAGCATTTCGGAGTTTAAAAACGAATTCCGAGAAGACATCCGCGACCAGCTGATGATTGAAACAGTACAACAGGGCATTACCGGTAAAGTTAATGTCACGCCCGCAGAGGTGAAAGCCTATTTTAAATCCATCCCTACCGATAGCCTTCCATTGATCAATTCTGAAGTGATGATCGGACAGATTGTGATCAATCCTCCTATCAGCCTTGAGCAAAAACTGGAAGTTAAAGACAAACTCAGAGGGTTCCGTGACAGAATACAAAGAGGTGAAAATTTCTCTGCTTTAGCCGTACTTTATTCTGAAGATCCGGGGTCGGCGCGTAAAGGAGGAGAACTGGGCTTTTATGGGAGAGGTGAATTATATCCTGAATTTGAAGCAGTTGCTTTTAAACTAAAAGACGGGGAAGTGTCCGAAATCGTGGAAACGGAAGCCGGCTTTCATATTATTCAAATGATAGAACGACGAGGAGAATACGTGAATGTCAGGCATATTCTTATCCGGCCTAAAGTATCTCCCATCGACCTCCAAAAGGCCAAAGAAACCCTTGATACGGTTGCTTTGCTGATCCGAAGCGATAGCCTTACTTTTGAGGAGGCTGTTGCAAAATATTCGGATGATCCGGGAAAAAATAACGGAGGGCTGCTGATTAACCCAATGACCGGTAATACCCGCTTTGAAGTTACACAGTTGGATCCCAGCGTTTCATTCACTATCGATAAAATGAAAGTAGGGGAAATATCCGATCCCGTTCCTATGGAAACGGAAGATAAAAAAGAAGCATATCGCATCCTGTATCTGATGAAAAGAACTCTGCCCCATCGCGCAAACCTGGAAGAAGATTACCAAAAGATCCAGGAATGGGCGCTGATGGAAAAGCAGGAAAAAGCAGTCAGAGAATGGATTTCGAAAAAGGTGAAAAAAACTTATGTGAAAATTAGCGAAACCTTCCAGGATTGCGAGTTTCAAAACAACTGGTTTGTTAAGGAAAAATAATCTTATGATACCCACATAATTTATTATCACAGATACAACAATTATGAAACCATTAACACGTGGGTTCCATCATATCTTTAAAAACAATTTCTTCTATGACTAATTATACATCTGACGTTGAAGCTATTGATGCAATGGTTGAAAAATACAGATTGCTGAAAGATGAAGTAGCTAAGGTTATTGTCGGGCAGGATGAAGTTCTGAAGAACATCATTATTTCTATCTTCAGCAAAGGTCATGGTTTGCTGGTTGGTGTTCCCGGTCTTGCAAAAACACTGATGGTGAACACGATAAGCAAAGCTCTTGGTTTAACCTATTCCAGGATTCAATTCACACCCGACCTGATGCCGAGTGACATTATTGGAACGGAAATCCTGGATGAAAACAGAAGATTTAAATTTATCAAAGGCCCCGTTTTTGCCAATATCATATTAGCAGATGAAATAAACCGTACACCCCCAAAAACGCAGTCGGCTTTGCTGGAAGCTATGCAGGAAAAAGCCATCACAGTTGCCGGGCAAAATTACAAACTGAGTGAACCCTTCTTTGTTCTGGCTACCCAGAATCCTATTGAACAGGAAGGCACCTACCCTCTGCCGGAAGCACAGCTCGATCGTTTCATGTTCAATATCTGGCTCGATTATCCTTCTGAACAGGAAGAGATCAATATCGTAAAAAGCACAACCGGCACCGATATGGCCGAGCCGTCCGTGGTACTGCAGGGAGAAGAGATCCTGTTTTTCCAGAAGCTTTTGCAAAAAGTACCGGTACCTGAAAATGTATATGAATATGCAGTAAAACTGGCTGTTAAAACACGCCCCGGTCAACCCGGTTCCCATCCCTGGGCAGGTGAATACCTGACCTGGGGCGCTGGCCCCCGTGCCTCCCAGTTCATGATCATAGGTGCCAAATGTCACGCGGTGATCAATGGAAAATACTCTCCCGATATAGAAGATGTACAGGCTGTTGCTTTGCCCATACTCCGACACAGGATAGTTAGAAATTACAAAGCGGAAGCCGAAGGTATCGGTGTGGAAAAAATCATCAAAGAATTGTTGAAAACATAGACTATATTTGAAGCTTTCCTGAATATTCCGGAGCCTATGCTCTGAAATTAGCTTAAAACACCCCCGGAGCCGACAAGCTCCGGCAAAAAATATTACGCAACTATGAAAAGAAAAAGGATTATTTCCATCATCTCAACCGCTGTCCTGGTGATTATCATCATTGCCATTATTTTTTCCTCCGGAAGTAAACCGTCGGAAACCATTATGGTTGAAGTTAAACAAGGTGAATTCAGGATCAATGTGACAACTACGGGAGAACTGGAAGCAAAAAACTCGGAAAAAATTATAGGTCCCAGTAATCTAAGAGAATTCAGAATATGGGAACTTAAGATCGAAGACATTATCCCCGATGGAACCGTCGTGGATTCCGGTCAGTATGTCGCCCGCCTTGATAAAACCGAGTTCGCCAACAAACTTAAAGATAAAGAAATTGAGCTGGAACAAGCTCTTACACAGTTTACCAAAACCCAGCTTGATACTACCCTTGAACTAAGGGAGACACGTGACGAACTGATAAACCTGAAGTATAACCTCGAAGAAAGGCAAATCGCCGTAGATCAATCGATATATGAGCCACCCGCTACACAACGACAGGTGCAGATCGATCTCGACAAAGCCCAACGTGCTTACGAGCAGGCTACCAGTAACTACAAGGTGAAACGCGATAAAGCCATTGCCAATATGAGCGAAATCGCTGCCGAACTCAGAAAAAACCAACAGGAATACGACCAGATGAAGGCCCTCGAAGAAGAATTTACCATCGTGGCACCACAGTCAGGTATGGTTATCTATAGAAGACGATGGGATGGACAAAAACAGGGTATCGGATCCACCATTAACATGTGGGATCCGGTTGTGGCCGAACTGCCTGACCTTACAAGAATGATATCCAAAACTTATGTGAATGAAATCGATATAAGCAAGGTTAAATCAGGTCAAAATGTCGAAGTGGGTGTTGATGCCTTTCCGGATAAAAGATATTCGGGCGTTGTCAGCGAAGTGGCCAATATCGGAGAACAGCTTCGTAATTCCAACGCAAAAGTCTTTGAGGTGATCATAGAAATTAACGAATTCGACTCCATCCTTAGACCTGCTATGACCACAAAAAATATCATCATCACCGACATCGTCGACAGTGTTTTTTACCTCCCCATCGAATGTATCCACGGTAACGACAGCATCACGTATGTTTATAAACCGGGTGTGAAACAGCAAGTGATTACAGGTAAATCAAATGAAAATGAAATTATTATACGTGATGGTCTCAAAGCCGGAGATGAGGTTTATTTGCTTGCGCCTGAAGGTGCCGAAGACTACCGCTTGAAATTCCTGGATGAAGACATCCTGAAAAAATACGAGGAAGAAAAACAAAAAGAAAAAGAACGATTGGAGGCAGAGCAGTTAAAAAACGAAGAAAAAGCCAGGGAAAAAGAAAACAGGAAATTTGATCCGGCGGCTATGGAAAAAATGCGGCAGGGCAAGAAACGTCAGGGTAATTAAGCCAAACAATACTATCATGCAGAGATATTACCTTATATTCAATATTGCTCTGGAGGCGGTTATGGCCAATAAGTTCAGGTCATTCCTGACAACCCTCGGGATCATTTTCGGTGTGGCTGCGGTTATCTCCATGATGGCTATCGGAAATGGAGCCAAAAAAGAAATTCTTGATCAGATGAAACTGGTGGGAGTCAACAATATAGTTATTACCCCATCCGAAGAGGAAGACCTGGGCAGTGAAAGCTCCGACACCGATGAAGAAGGGAAATCAATGAGCAAAAAGTTCTCCCCGGGGTTGACTCTGAAAGATGCCGAATCATTGAAAGAAATCATCCCAACCGTGGTTTCCGTCAGTCCTGAAGTTACCTACGAATCAGTTATAATCAAAGACGGTCGCAGAAAATCCGCACGCCTGAATGGGGTTACCCCGGCATTTTTTGATGTGTATAACATGAATCTGGAAAACGGGATTTTCTTCAACGATGAACACATGAGGAATTCTTCGCCCGTTTGTATTATCGGACCTACTATTAAAGCCAATTTCTTTCCGAATGAAAACCCGCTGGGAAAATACCTGAAATGCGGTCATGTCTGGTTTAAGGTTATTGGCGTTCTGGAAGACCGAAAGGTTAATATTGGAGACGGCAAAGACCTTGGCGTCAGCAATTATGGAAACGACCTTTACGTCCCGCTGCAAACTGCTTTGATACGGTTTAAAGACCGCGCCCTGATCAATGCCCAGTCAATATACGGCGGGGGATCAAGCGTTACCATAAGAGGAGGTTTTGTCTCCTTCTCCAGTTCAGGCTCTTCAGGAGATGTCGAAAAAAACCAACTCGATAAAATTGTAGTTCAGGTAAATGAAAGTAAAGAACTGATACCGACAACTGAGGTAATACAAAAAATGTTGTTCCGCAGACACTCCGAGGTTAAAGACTTTGAAGTTAAAGTCCCGGAACTGTTACTAAAACAGGAACAACGTACTAAAGACATCTTCAACATCGTACTTGCCGTTATTGCCGGTATTTCGCTGATCGTGGGTGGAATTGGCATCATGAATATCATGCTTGCCTCGGTTCTGGAACGTACCAAAGAAATCGGTGTCAGACAAGCTACAGGAGCAAGAAGGAAGGACATTATTGTGCAGTTCCTCATGGAAGCCATCCTTATCAGTATATCCGGTGGGTTTATCGGTATTGTTACCGGTGTGGCCTTTTCCAGGATCATCATGGAAACAACCGGCATACTCACCATAATCTCGTTTTTGTCAATCGTCATCTCCTTCGGGGTTTCAGCTGCCATTGGTATCCTCTTCGGATATATGCCCGCGAAAAGGGCTGCAGAACAAGATCCTGTTGTTTCATTGAGATATGAATAGATTATTGCATCATGAAAAAACTTGTATTACTATTAGTTATCCTTTTACCGGGATTTTTATCGTATTCCCAGGAAAACATCAACAGGCTCTCTCTGGATGATGTAATTTATATCGCGCAGCAACAATCTCCCGAAGCCCTTATTGCCAAACACCGCTTCAGAAGAAGCTACTGGGAGTACAGAACTTACAAGGCAAATTATCTGCCTTCCCTTCGGCTTGATGGTACTATCCCAAACTTTAACCGGTCAATCGATAAAATCACTCAAAACGATGGTACCGATATTTATCGTGACAGACAATATTCCAATTCATCCCTTAATCTATCCGTGAACCAGAATGTAGGTTTCACCGGCGGCCAGCTTTTTCTTAGTTCTGGTTTGCAGAGACTGGATAATTTCACAGACTCCACAACGCAAACATCCTATCTGTCAACCCCGGTCAATATTGGATACAGCCAGCCCATCCTGAAGTATAACCCTTATAAATGGGATAAGAAAATCGAGCCTCTGAAATATGATCTTGCAGGACGGCAATACCTGGAAGACATGGAAGATGTCGCGATCACAGCCACAAATCATTTTTTCAACCTTCTCCTGGCACAGATTGAGAAAAATATCTCTGTTAAAAATTATCACAATTACGATACTTTATTCAAAATTGCAACAGGCCGTTACGTATTGGGTAAAATTGCTGAAAACGAATTGCTTCAGCTTGAATTGAACCTGTTGAGAGCAGAAGCGTCTCTGGAAACAGCCCAGCTTAACCTCGAAGACAATCTTTTCCGTCTGAAATCATTCCTGCGCATCCAGGATGAAATACCGGTGGAACTGATCCCCCCAAAAGAAACGTATCATTTTCCCGTTGAATCGGCTAAAGCAATAGATGAAGGCAAAAACAATACCTCCACAGCACTCGACTTCCAACGGCGCATGCTGCAAGCCGAAAGCGAAGTAAACAGAGCTAAACTGGATAACCGTTTTGATGCTGAGCTATACGCCGTGTTCGGACTTACACAAACTGCCAATCTCGTCCCGGAAGCTTATAAAAACCCCCTCGACCAGCAACAGGTTAGCCTTGGAATTCATATCCCTATCCTTGATTGGGGGCTGGCAAAAGGTAACATCAGAATGGCAGAATCAAGCAGGGAACTGACCCGCACTTCCATCGAACAGGAACAGATAGATTTTGAACAAAACATCTTCCTGACTGTTATGAAATTTAACATGCAGAAAAACCAGCTTCTCATTGCAGCCAAAGCCGACACAGTAGCCCAGAAACGCTTTGAGGTTACGCAGAAAAGATATATGATAGGCAAAGTCAATGATGTGCTGGAGCTGAACAATGCACAGATAGATAACGATAATGCAAAAAAAGACTATTTCCGTGCATTACAGCAATACTGGCTGAATTACTATGATCTCAGGAAATTAACTCTGTACGATTTCAGGCAAAATCAGCCTATTAAATTCGATATTTCCGAAATAGGATATCTGAAATAAGCAAACCCGTTCTCAGAATAAAATAAATCATTGGTAATAAAAATTTAACATTATGGCAGTTTTAGTAGGAAAAAAAGCACCTTTATTTGAAGCCGATGCAGTAATCAACGGCGGAGAATTTGTGGAGAAATTCTCCCTTGAGCAGTTCATCGGGAAAAAACATGTAATTTTCTTCTTTTATCCTCTCGACTTCACCTTTGTTTGCCCGACCGAAATCCTTGCATTCCAGCAAAAACTGGATGAATTTGAGAAAAGGAATGTGGCTGTTGTCGGTTGTTCCATCGACTCCAAGTTCTCTCACTGGGCCTGGCTTAACACTCCGGTAGATAAAGGCGGTATCCAGGGCGTTACCTTCCCCATTGTTTCCGACCTTTCCAAAACCATTTCTGAAAACTATGATGTGTTAGCCGGTGAATATGATTATAACGACGATGGTGAAATGGAATTTGAAGGAGAACCGGTTGCTTACCGCGGTCTCTTCCTCATCGACAAACAGGGGATAGTCCGCCACCAGGTAGTCAACGACCTTCCGCTTGGCCGTAGCGTAGATGAAACGCTCCGTATGGTTGATGCCCTGCAGTACTTCGAAGAACATGGTGAAGTTTGTCCGGCCGACTGGCATAAAGGCGACGAAGCCATGCAGGCAACCGCAGAAGGTGTGGCTAATTACCTTGGGAAAAAACATGGTCATTAATTAATTGAGCATTCTAAAAAAAAGACCGGTTACAACCGGTCTTTTTTTTTATTCCACAATAATCTCATCCGCGAATATCCATGCCTTATTCCCCGCTCCTACATGCCATTCGGGGCAAACACCACGGTTCCGCGCTATTATCTTTATGTACCGGACCTGTTCATTAAGTCCTTGCAACATGAAATCCTTGATGATGCCTCCTTCATACTTCTCATCCACATCGTTTTTCACCGTTCCGGCCGCTTGGAAATCATTCTTATCATCCGAGAAATAAAAGCTCACTTCTTCCGGCATAAAAATCCAGGATTTCTGATCCTGCAGGAAACCTATCCCAATGACATGGATATCCTGAATCTTTCCTAAATCAAGAATAACCTCAAGGTCAACTCCATAATATCCCTGCCAGAAGCCTGTCCTGAAATTATCACCTCCCCGCAATTGGTCGATGAGAGCAATATCTCCCCCGGCAGTATATTGAGTGTTGTATGGATTCCTGATCTCCAGACTCCGTCCTTCCGGCATCTTGTTAAAGGATGCTTCCACAACTTTGCTGGGGACCAGACCTTCTTTCACTGCAAAGGCCTTCAATGTTGTGTTTTCCGTAATAACAAAAGGAGATGTGTATGTCATCGATTCTGTTGTTGGCTCACTATCATCCAGCGTATAGTAAATGGTGCATCCATCCAGGATGGTTCCCAGCGAAACCTCCATGCTTTGTGTAAACGTTTTCCCTGTTGCCTTGACAAATGGGACGGGTGTGATCAGAAAATCACGGATGGCCGAATGTGGCCTGTTTTCAGGAGCAACTCCCCAGGTCGTTGATGGCTCTTTTCCCATATCCAGGATCAGCTCCCCTCCATCCATAATGTCTTCCTGGGTTATGTAACACTTCTCCAACAAAATACCGTTCAAAACGGCAGACTGGATATACGGATTGCCTGGGCCGTTGCCCTTTGCTATGAGGGTGAAGGTTTTGCCATTCTCAAGGTTGATCCGTACCGTATCGAAGAGCGGACTGCCAATCGCATATTCAGGGATGCCGGGAACCACAGCATACAATCCCATGGCACTCAACACATACCAGGCCGACATTTGTCCGCAGTCTTCATTGCCGCATAAGCCGTCAGGTTTGTCTGTGTACATCTCTTTCATGATCCTGCGCACAAGCTCCTGTGTTTTCCAGGGCTGGCCTGAGTAATTATACAAATAGGCCATATGGTGGCTGGGCTCGTTCCCGTGTGCATACTGCCCTATCAACCCGGTGATATCCGCCTGCTGACGGCCAGCCAGATCCTGAGGAGCATTGAACATCTCGTCCAGCTTCCGGTTGAATGCTTCCTCTCCTCCCATCAGCTCCATTAAACCTGCAACATCCTGGGGGACAAAGAAATTATATTGCCATGTGTTGGCCTCGGTGAGCATGAAATTTACTTCGGCCGGGTTAAACGGCTCTACGAACATGCCGTTGATCTTTCCACGCATAAAACCAGTGGATGGATCGTAAAGGTTCTTGTAATACTGGGCCCGTTGGATAAACTCCTCGTATGTCCCGCTCTTACCAAGCCATTGCCCCATCTGTGCTATACACCAGTCATCGTAAGCGTACTCAAGAGTTTTGGAAACCGATTCGCCTTCTTTACCTGCCGGGATATACCCATACTGCCTTAAATACTTTAATCCGTGATGATCCTGCCCGGCACTTCGTATCATGGCCCGTAATGCCAGATCAGCATCATATCCCCGGATACCCTTGGCATAGGCATCCGCAATAACAGGGATAGAATGATAGCCGATCATGCACCAGGTCTCATTGGCAGCAAGTTCCCATACCGGCAGCAAACCTCCGGTCCGGTATATGTCAAGCATGGTGTTGATAAGCTCGTTGGTCCTCTCCTGCTGTATGATCGTAAAAAGCGGATGAAGCGCCCTGAAGGTATCCCAGAGCGAAAAGACCGTATAGATATTACCCGTTTTGCTCTCATGTACCTGCAAGTCATGCCCCCGGTATTTGCCGTCTACATCAGAATATAGGTTCGGTGCTATAAAAGAATGATACAGTGCAGTATAGAAACTTATCCTCTCCTCTTCACTGCCCCCTGATACAGATATCCTTCCCAGTTCGTCATTCCATTGCACCAGCGCATCCCTGCGTACCTTATTGAAATCAAAACCCGGTATCTCCTGCATCAGGTTTTTGCGGGCATTCTCAGCACTAACGGCAGAAATTCCCGTCTTGACCATTATAAGCTCGCTGCTGTCGGTACTGAAACTGACATAAGCCTTGAGGTCGTTCCCTTTGGCATGATCCTTACCTTCCTTTACCTCTCCTGATTCTGCAATTCCAAAATCTTTAAAAGCTTTGCTGAACTCTGCGTAAAAATAGAGGTATTGGTCATCTGCCCAGCCCCTTGTACGGCGAAATCCTTCCACCGCCCTGTCGCTCACAATCCTTACCTCCGATTCAATGACCTTATCGCTGGTTACGCCTTCTTTCAGGTCTATCAGCACATGCGATTGACCGGATTTGGGGAATACATATCGTTGCAATCCGGCCCTCGGTGTAGCTGTCAGTTCAACGGAAACACCGTAGTCATCCAGAAAAACCTTGTAATATCCCGGGGAGGCCGATTCGGTATCATGACGGAAGCGCGACCGGTATCCTGACCCGGGATCCTCCTCACTGCCGGGCATTATTTGCACTTCTCCCGTTCCTGGCATGAAACGGAAATCACCGTAATCACCTACCCCGGTTCCGCTGAGATGTGTCATACTGAATCCCAGGATGGTACTGTCGGAATAATGATATCCCGAGCATCCGTCCCAACTGTCTTTTCGTGTATCCGGACTGAGTTGTACCATACCGAAAGGAGTAGTAGCCCCGGGAAATGTATGCCCGTGACCATCTGTCCCGATGAAAGGATTCACATAACGGGCATATTCATTGAGTACCTCGAAACGGGTACGGGCTTCTATGCTTTGCCGCCCATCAGGCATGACAGTGCGGGCCCTAACGGTCATATCCCTGTCTACCACAAGTTTCCCTGAATATAGTTTTCCTGTACTGTCATCGTCAATGGCTACCCAGACTTTAGCCTGGTGAAAAGGACTTTCCAGCGTAATAACTGTGTCGTTGGTTAAAAACACTTCACCGTGTGGTAAGCCGGGTTCAGGGATCCTGTAATGATAACCCATGGCATCCAAACGGTCAAAAAGATAACCCAGTCTTTCCAGGAAAGAGTCATAATCCCTGCGCTTGGAGGAAGTCCACAGCACCTCCGATAACGCCGACATCCTGGGCAGGGCCATGTATTCAAGGTGGCTCCAGGTTGGGATGTATTCTGTCCAAAGGTTTCCCTGGCCACCCAGGATAAAGTTCGCCTCTTCTTCATTCAGTGCGGCAGGAACAGGATCAAACCCGTAAACCTTTTCCAGGGGAGTAAACCCTCCGATAGCTTTGGGTTCCTGAGAAGGATCACCCTGGTAATAATCAAAATAACAGTGCGATGTCGGACTCATCACCACATCATGTCCCTGCTGTGCGGCTTCAATACCGCCGCTGACACCGCGCCACGACATTACGGTGGCTTCCGGCGCCAAACCGCCCTCCAGGATCTCATCCCAGCCTATGATGCTCTTGCCTTTTCCATTCAGGTATTTCTCCATCCTCTTGATGAAGTAACTCTGCAATTCATGCTCATCGGCCAGTCTTTCTACCCGTATCCTGCGCTGGCAATCAGGGCATTTTTCCCATCGGGCTTTCGGACACTCATCCCCACCGATATGGATGTATTTCCCGGGGAACAGTTCCGTCACTTCATCCAAAATCCCTTCCAGGAAGGTAAAAGTGCCTTCTTTACCGGCACAGTATACGTCTTCGTACACACCCCAGCGGTCGGTGACCTGGAACGGCCCGCCGGTACAGGAATATTCCGGGTAAGCGGCCAGGGCAGCCAGGCTGTGACCGGGCATTTCAATCTCCGGAACTATGGTTATGTACCGGCTTGATGCGTAATCAACAATATCCCTGACTTCATCCTGGGTATAATAACCCCCGTAACGGCTTCCGTCGCGGTTCTGTCTCCAGGCAGACACCTCAGCCAGCCGCGGGTATTTTTTTATCTCTATCCTCCATCCCTGGTCTTCGGTCAGGTGCCAGTGAAAGGTGTTCATCTTGTGCAAAGCCAGCAGGTCAATGAATTTCTTCACCGAGTCGGCCGGAAAGAAATGCCGGCCTACATCCAGGTGCATGCCGCGCCATTGGAACGCGGGCTTGTCGCGCACGAAGACACAGGGTAAGCGCAGGTCAGATCCTGCAAGACCACCCTTGCACTCTATCTCCGGAGGCATAAGCTGCAGCATGGTCTGAACCCCGTAAAAAAGCCCCCTGGCTGTGTTAGCCTGCAGGATTACATGGTTTCTTTTGATCTGCAGGAAATATCCTTCATCTCCCAGGAGGCTGTCGGCCCCCTGCAAAGAAAACAGAATATCATTACTGATACTCTTTACATTGGTAACATCTTCTATGGCCAACTCTGTTCCCGTTGATGCAGCGATTTTTTCGGCAAAATAAACTGCCACCTCTTTAGACTCAGGCGCCAACCCATCATATAAAATCCTCGTATCTCCGCTAAAATCAAAATATCCTTTATTATCCCAAACATTCCAGGGCTTGGGTATGATGTGGATCTTTTTTACATCGTTCCGGTTGCAGGATGTAAAGGCCAACAGGATAATGATTGCCAGAGGGATGGAAATGCGGAAGGAGAGTTTCATAAGTGCGGGGTTTTTGGATACGGATGAATTATTTTGTAAATATAAATAATTTCATCCGACTCGATATTCTTACATAACAAAGCAGTTTCTGATTATCAAACCGATTTACAGTGCTCATCGATAATCATTCCCTTATTCCATATAACACTCCGAATCCACAAGCCTGTTTTCACCATCCTGATAAACGGCAAAATCAAATCCCTTGTGGATCGAATAAGCAGCAAATGTACCATCTTTGCGCAAGGCGAGATAGCCAACCTGCATATTGGAAAGATCGGGATTCTGTTTAATGATCCTGGTTACGGCTTCTTTAACGGCTTCTTCCGGGGTAAGGCCATTACGCATCAGCTCTACCACCAGGAAAGACCCCAGTGTCCGCATTACCAGCTCTCCATTGCCTGTAGCCACCGCTCCTCCCACTTCATTGTCGAGAAAAAGCCCTGCCCCGATAATGGGACTATCCCCTACCCTGCCATGCATCTTGAAACCCATTCCGCTTGTCGTACAAGCCCCGGCCATATTCCCTTGCCCGTCGATGGCCAGCATGCCGATGGTATCATGGTTCTCAATATTGATCACCGGCTGGTATTTGGCATCTATCAGCCACTCTTTCCAGACTTTTTCCATTTCAGGTGTCAGCAGGTTTACTTCCGGAAATCCATTTTCCCTGGCAAACTGCAGGGCACCTTCGCCGGCAAGCATCACATGGGGTGTTTTTTCCATCACCAGCCGGGCAACTGAAATGGGGTGTAATATGTTTTCCAGGAAACATACGGAGCCACAATTGCCATTTTCATCCATGATACACGCATCGAGGGTTACATGACCGTCGCGGTCGGGATATCCCCCTATGCCAACACTGTGATTGTCAGGGTCGGCCTCGGTGACCATAACGCCCTTTTCTACGGCATCAAGGGCCCTGCCTCCGGCAGATAACACCTTCCAGGCTTCTTCATTGGCCTCCAACCCATGATTCCAGGTGGAGATCACAATAGGAGCTCCTTTGCTAACGGTTATTGGATTGGCCGATATCACCGGCTTCCGGAGTAAAGCGGCCCCGGCAAGCGCCATGGATGAACGTACAATAAATTTCCTTCTGTTGATCATGATGGTCTAATTGATGCGTAAATTCCTGAACCCCACATACAAGATATAGCCGATACAGGCCAGTGGAACAATGAAACTAAACAATACAGAGGTGACCTCCGATAACCCGTTCATCAGCAAGGGTACCAGTGCACCCCCCACAATGGCCGTTACCATAAGTCCTGAAAGCTCATTGCTGCGCTCCGGTAAACGTTCGATGGTGATAGAAAAAATCAAGGGGAAAACATTGGCAAATCCCAACCCTGTGATGAAAAAACCACTCACAGAAAGGCTTTCATTGCCGGTGAAGATACCCAGTATCCCCAGGATGCTGATCAATGCCGTGATAAGCAGAAAGGTTTTCGGTTTCAGCCAGTTCAGGATCAAACCACCGGAAAACCGGCCAATGACCAGCGCTGTAAAAAACAATCCGGTACCGAGTAATCCCTTTTCAGCTATGTTGATGCCAAACTGCTCTTCCAGATAAAGAGGAATGCCCTGACTAACAGACACCTCAGCGCCAACATATAAAAATATCCCCGTCACCATCAACAATACATATGGATTTTTAAACAGCAACTCCATGCAGCTTTTAAAAGAGGCATGGGGAGCTTCCTCGTGCCGCTTTTCATTCACCCTGCTCAACGCCAATAAAACGATGGTCAGCAAGATAAAAGAACTGTAAATCGGGAAAAGGATCTTCCAGTCGAGACCGAAATAGCTTACCGCTAATGGTGGAATCACCGCGCCCGACAAAGAACCTATGGCCTTGACAAACTGACCAAGCGACAGATTCCTTGAATATTTTCCTTCCGGTGAGACATCCCGCATGATGGGATTGCCGGCCACCTGAAGAGTGGCTGCACCGGTGCCCAGGAGAAAAATGGTCACTATAAATACCTCAAACGAATTCAAACTGCCAAATACAGGTATAATCAATCCTAAAAGCGCAATAACCAGTCCCAGCATCAATACGAACTTCTTGCCTTTCCTGTCCTGGAATATCCCCATAGGTATCGACAATATCCCGAACATGATAAATCCGAAAAATGTGATAAATCCGGCGGTAAAATTCGAGAGCGCAAACTCTTCACGGGCCAGTCCGACAAAAGGACCCACAGCATCACCAAAACCCATGCACAGAAAAGAAAGAAAGACCGGGACGGTGGCAAACTGAAATTGATTTTTACTTGTTGTCATTGTTCATTTTTTAAACCACACAGAAGAGAGGACTTTCCTTTGCCTTCTCATCCCCATGGTATGTTAAATTCAGTTGATTATTATAAATACGGGCTTGTGGTCAGAGATAAAAATCTCTCCCGGCATATTCCCGATTACCCTGTAATCTGAAACATTAAAATCTTTCGAAACAAAGATAAAATCAATCAGCGCGTCATTTTCCGGTTTATTGTCAAAGCCGGTGAATGTCGGCAATTCACTTTCTCCGGAACTATGCGCCATCCTGGAATCCCTCAGGGGGGTACCCAAAATGAGTATTTCCTGATATGGGGTTGTTCCGGGTGAAGTATTGAAGTCGCCGGTTAATATGACCGGCAATCCTGCGGCCTGCTCCCGGAGACTGTCCTTGATCATTCGGGCACTGTTCAGCCTCGCGGTCTCTCCCACATGATCAAAATGCGTATTGCATACAAAGCAGCGTTTTCCATCCTGCTTATTTTCCAGGATGGCCCATGTCACTATCCTTTCACAGGCAGCATCCCAGCCCTTGCTTCCGGCAACATGAGGGGTTGCGGAAAGCCAGTAGTGTCCGTTTTCAAGCATCGTGAATTTATCCTTCAAATAAAGGATAGGAGCATATTCCCCTTTCTCCATGCCATCCAGCCTGCCAACACCAACATAATCATAATCCGGCAAGGCTTCCAGGATATCGTTTAACTGCTTGTGCAAAACCTCCTGCAAACCGGCTATATCAGGCTGATAATCCGAAATAACATTGCAAACCAAATCTTTCCTGGCTTGCCAGTCATTGGGCTTATCATCCGGGTTATCATAACGTATATTAAAACTTATAACCCTCAATTCCCCGGCTTCCTGGGAGAATAACCCTGATGCCAGTAAAATAAAGAAGATCATGTGCAAGCACCGTGACCCTATCCCTCTGTTGAAAAAAATCAATGCCCTGTTTCCCATAACGATCTTACCTCTGGTTTTTGAATGTCAAACTGAATATTTCCCTTGGTAAATGCCGATATTTCAATGGTATCACCCGGCAGGAGGTCAAAATAATTCCTGTCAAACCATACATCCTCACCCGGGTAACTCAGGTGAACATAACGGGCCGGCTTTTCACTGGAGATCAGTATCCTTATCACTTTATCATCCTTTGCAACCTGCAACCTGAAACCTGGTTCCCTCAAAGATATATTTTTAGCAACAGTAAAGTAATGTATTGCATTGTACTCATCTCCTGCGGCATCAAGCGTGGCTTCCAGTATCGCCTTTCCCTCGCCTCCGGCCATTTTTACCATTCCGCTTCTGCTTCCTGACCAGATCAGATCCGAACCCGGCTTAACCTGTATATCTCTTTTGCTTTCTTCATAAAGCTTTCCATCGGTATCAAAGAGTTTTATTTCCAGGATGGCGGAAAAAGGCTGATAAACGTCTGAAACAGAATATACAAGCACACTATCTCCCTTTTCTTCGAATACCAGGATACTTTCCCTGTAGGCTTTTTCCACAAAGTACTGCAAGGCTTTCCAGCGGCCAAAATAATCCCTTCCCGACCAGGAAATCACCGGCCAGGTATCGTTCAACTGCCAGTACAAGGTTCCCATGCAACGGGGCATGGCTTTGCGATGTGCTTCCAGGGCTATGCGTATGCCTTCCGCCTGCAGGATCTGGCTCACATAAACATAATCTTCAAAGCTCTCCGGAACTTCAAACCATCGTTCCATATATTTATCAATCAGCTCAAAGCCTCTCGGGTGCTTTTGATGTACTGCCATTACTTCCGAATCCAGCGTTTTGTCCTCCGGTCCGGCAAATGCCTCAATGGTTTGTATATCAGGAAACCCCTGGAAACCATATTCGCTCATGAACCTCCCGGTCTTCTCACGGTAAGTCTCAAAAGGGGCTTCCCCCCACCAAACACCCCAGTAATGCGAGTCTCCCTCGGTGTAGGCAATGTCGCGGCCCCATCCATGCCTGGGTGAAGAGGGATGATATGGCCTCCCGGGATCCAACCGATCCAGCAGACCGGGCAGAATATCATGGAACAGTTCTGTATATGCCTTCCAGACCGCAGCAGAATCAGCCGGTGAATATCCCAGTTGCTGCTGCCAGCCCCAGTTGTGCCATCCTTCATCAACTTCATTGTTGCCGCACCAGATCACAACCGAGGGATGGTTGCGTAAACGGATCACCTGCTCCTCAGCTTCAACCCGCGCATTTTCCAGGAATCCGGCATTCCCGGGATACATATTACAGGCATACATGAAATCCTGCCATACCATGATCCCGTATTCATCACATAAATCATAAAATATATCACTCTCGTAAATACCTCCGCCCCAAACCCTTAACATATTCATGTGGCAGGCGTGGGCATCCAGGATTAAATCCCTGTATTCCTCCTCCGTTACCCGGGTGGTAAAATGATCCATGGGAATATAATTGGCTCCTTTGATAAAAACAGGCAAGCCGTTGATCCTGAAATAAAAACTTTCACCGAACTCATCTTTTTCCGTGACGAGTTCGGCTGTTCGCAAGCCTATCCTGTCGTCCCGGAAATCCTCCCGGAGACCGTCGTCGACACTGCATCTCAATGAGTATAATTCAGGACTGCCCATTCCATTGGGCCACCACAAACGTGGATTATCAATGGTGAAACCGAACCTGATTTTCTGAATGCCTTTTTCAAGGGAAATTACTTCCTGTGCATATTGCACCCCATTTCCCTTGTCTTTGATGCATATTCTGCATT
>Ga0180009_10000537_pt1 | contig 52241 bp, 45 predicted proteins | sample OS_PC_MetaG_FD_123537 | JGI IMG/M metagenome (GOLD analysis project Ga0180009, IMG submission 123537) | Groundwater microbial communities from the Aspo Hard Rock Laboratory (HRL) deep subsurface site, Sweden - OS_PC_MetaG | ecosystem: Environmental > Aquatic > Deep subsurface > Groundwater... | reverse complement strand
TGGGCCTCCAGGGCCTGAGGTTAGACGTCTTCTTAGCTTCCCGCGGCCCGGGACCGCCCGAATTGGCAACCCTGGCCCGGAACCTGCAGGGCGGCCCCCCGGTCCGGATCGTCCCAGAGCGCCTCGGCCCGGCGCAGACAGGCCAGCAGGGCCTCGGGACGCGCCTGGTCGAAGACGAATCCCGTCCCCGCGGCGTCGTCCGCATCGACGACGGTATCGGCCAGCCCCCCGGTGCGCCGCACCACCGGGGGCGAACCGTACTTCAGGGCGTACATCTGGGACAGACCGCAGGGCTCGAAGAGGCTGGGCATCAGGAACAGGTCGCAGCCGGCGTAGATCCGGTGGGCGAGGGCCTCGTCGAAGACCCGGGTGAAGGACACGGCGTCCGGCATCCTGGCCGCCACGGCGTCCAGGGCAGCCTCCAGATCCCGGTCCCCGGTCCCCAGAACGGCGAAGGTGAAGCCGTCCCCCACCAGCCGCTCCAGCAGGGGGATCAGCAGGTCCACCCCCTTCTGGTGGACCAGCCTGCCCACGAACCCGCACAGGGGCTTGTCCGGCCGCCCGGGATTGCCGGGGACCGCCAGTCCCAGTTCGTCCGCGAGGGCGGCGCGGCAGGCGTCCTTGCCCGCGAGCCGGGCGGGGCCGTAGTTCTCCGCCAGATGCGGATCCCGCAGGGGATCCCAGACCTCGTCGTCCGCCCCGTTGAGGATCCCGGAGTAGCCGGCGCCGCGGGCGCCGAGCACCCCTTCCAGGCCACAGCCGTAGGCCGGATCGGCGACCGTCTCGCGGGCGTAGGTGGGGCTGACGGTGTTGACCCGGTCGGCGGACGCGATCCCGGCCTTGAGCAGGTTCATCCGGCCGTGGAACTCCAGGAGTCCCGGATAGACCGCCAGGGAACGCGGCAGGCCCAGATCGAGGACGCGGTCGGGCAGGTGGATCTCCTGGTGCGCCAGGTTGTGGATCGTCAGCACGGTGGCGGCAGGTCCCGGCAAATCCCGACCCGTGTACCAGTGGTCGCGGTACAGGAGCGCCGGGACGGCCTCGGCGTCGTGGGCGTGGACGACGTCCACGGGCCACCCGAGCAGGCGCGGCAGCAGCAGGGCCGCCTGGGCGTGCAGGGAGGCCCTCTCCAGCGAATCGGCGAACCCCTTGCCGTCCGGGCCGGTGTAGATCCCGCGGCCGGCGAACAGATCCTCGCATTCGACGAGGTAGATCTTCAGCCGGCCGGCCGGCGGACCCTGCACGTGGAAGCGGACGTCGTGGACCTTCTGCCCCACCCGCAGGGCCAGGGGGGGCAGCTTCTTGAGCGGCCGGATGCCCAGGCGAGCACGGTCGAGATGCCCGTAGAGAGGCAGCACGACGCGCACGTCGTGGCCGCGGCCGGCCAGGGCAGCCGACAGGGCCTGGGCGACGTCGCCGAGCCCGCCCACCTTGGCCCAGGGGGCCAGTTCCGCCGTCACCATCAGGATGTTGCGCTTGGTCGGCAAGGGGACCTCCTCACCCGCGCAGGGCGGCGGCCGCGCTTTCGGGCGGAACGGGGTTGATGAAGAATCCCGACCCGGTCTCGAACCCCGCCAGGCGCACCAGCCTCGGGGTCAGTTCCAGGTGCCAGTGGAACCCATTGTGCGCCGCTCCCGGAAGGCTGTCGAGGGCTTCCTGGCCCGTGACCACCACCAGGTTGAAGGAGTGGTCCCCGTGCCGGCGCCGCTGCGCTTCCAGGACCGTCTTCAGCACGGCCGCCAGGGCTTCCAGTTCGGCGTCCGGGGCCGCGGTCAGGCGGGACCGGTGGCCGCGGGGCCAGAACCCGGCCTCGAAGGGAAACCGGCTGGCCCAGGGGGCGATGGCCGCCCAGTGCTCGTTGCTGGCGATGACCCGGCTGCCGTCCGCGCACTCGGCGGCGACCAGGTCGCAGGCCAGGCATCCCCCGGTCCGCACCCGGTGGGCCGCCAGCCGTTCCTGCTTGGCCCGCACGCTCTCGGGGACCTCGGGCAGGGCCAGGATCTGCAGGTGGGGATGGCTGAGGGTCGCCCCGGCCTCGGGTCCGGCGTTCATGAAGGGCAGGACGAACAAGCCGGGCGCCTCGGCGTTCAGGGCGGCCGTCCGGTCCCTGACCAGGCCCAGCAGTTCGGCCAGATCGGGGACCGTCAGGTCCGCCAGGGTCGCCTCGTGCCGGGGGGTGCAGACGATCACCTCGTGGCGCCCGCTCCCGGGCCGGCGGGGAAAAAGCCCGCCCGTGGCGGGATCATCATTCGGCGCACCGTCCAGAGCGGGAAACTTGTTGGGGAAGGCGCGCAGGCGCCAGCCCGGGGAATTCTCCGGCGCTCCATCAGGACGGCCTGCTGCGGTGATCTCGGGGGTCGTCAGGTGCTCCCGGCCCGGGCAGAAGGGACAGGTGATCGGGCGGTCCGGCGCCACGCCCGGCAAGGGAAACTCGTTGGGACGTCCCGACCTGTGAGGAGAGACGACGACCCAGCGGCCGGTCAGGACATCCTGTCTCAGTTCATTCATCGGATTTTTTCCCCGAAAAAAACGTCCGACAGGGAACAATCCCGCCGGCCCGAGCGTAAAACAACCATACTCCGGAGCCAACAAGAACCGCATCCCCCTAGCGGCACCTCCTCCGGGCGAGACGATGGAAAAAAAGCGGGCGAGCGCGGGAACGGACCCAAGGGCGAAGGGTCCGTTCCTATTTTTCATCCCCCATCCCCGCCGGCCGACCCGCCAGGACGAACTGCAGGTACTTCATATCGGCGAATCTCCCGAGAGTCAAGGCGTTGAAGGCCTTGAACTTCAACGATCCGGTGGGATTGATCCCCTCCACCGTCTCCACCGTGAAACCGCTGTCCCGGAACAGGGCGATCATGCTGCTGCGGGTGAAGAACCGCAGATGGGTGCGGTCGCAGATCCCCTCGTCGGCGTACTCCCAGCGGCCCTTCAGGGCCAGGTCCACCACGTTCCAGAAGTACCGGACGCTGGGGATGGAGGCGGTGACGCGGCCGCCGGGAGCCAGCAGGGGCGGCAGCATGCCCAGCAGGTCCCCCGGTTCGAGCAGGTGCTCGAGGACGTCGTTCAGGCAGATGCAGTCGAAGGCCCCGCGCGGCAACGTAGGAATGACGGCGTGAGCATCGCCGGTATGGACGGCGTGGAGCACCTCCGCCGCCCTTCGGGCCGCCTCCGGGTCGAACTCGATGCCGGTGATCTCCAGGTCGGGCCGGGCCTCCAGCAGGCCCGCGGCGAAGGCCCCGGCGCCGCAACCGACGTCCAGGATGCGGCGGGCGTCCGCCGGCACGAAACGCTGAAGCTCCCGGCGCGGGCGCCCGTAGTACTCCGGCGCTTTCTTCAGTTCGCCCATCAGTTCCCCCCCGGCGATCCGAAGGCGCGGGTGTTGGTGTCGGCCAGCAGGCGGTCCAGGTCCTCCGCCTCTCCCACGATGATCAGGCGGTCCCCCTCGTCCAGGGGCCGGCCTGGATCGGGCATCTCGTTCCGTAGACCGCCCAGCAGGGTGCGCTGCTTCACCGCCAGCACCGAGATGTTGTAGCGCGGACGCAGGGCCAGTTCCTGGAGGGTCATGCCGATCCATTCGGCCGGCGGCACGAAGAGCTGGACCTTGTACTGCTCGGGGAGCTCGACGCAGTCGTGCATGCGGGCCTCCCCGGTGACAAGCTTGATGCCCTTGTCCTCCTGGTGCAACACCTCGCGGTTGTAGACCTCGAAGATGGCCTGACGCGTGATGACGCCCACGAGCACCGGTTTTTCCGGGCCGTACAGGACCGGCAGGTCGGCGGTGTCGCGATGGCCCAGCTTGAGCAGGCAGTCCTCGAGGTTGTCGCGCCGGTAGACGATCTGCGGCACCTCCCGGAGGATGTCGGCGGCGATCAGCACCTGGCCGAGGTTCTCCTCGTGCAGGATGTCCTTCACGTCGTGGATGGAGATCAGGCCGCGCAGCTTGCCGACCTCGTCCACGACGTAGTAGTGCTCCTCCTGGTTCTCCAGGAAGAGCTTCAGGATGTGGTCCAGCCTGGCGGTCACCTCGATCGAGGCGGGGTTGACCTCCATGATGTCCTGCACGTGGAAGCTGCGCAGGATGGCGCTCTCGCGGCCGAAGTTCAGTTCCTGCCCCCGGCGCGTGAACTTCAGGGTGAAGATGGAGTCCTTCATCAGCGAGCGGTACACCAGGGCCGCCCCGATGCTCGCGAGCATGAGCGGCAGGATGACCTGGTACTGGCCGGTCATCTCGAAGAGGATGAGGATCGCGGTCAGCGGACCTCCGGTGGCCGCGCCCACCATGGCCGACATCCCCACCATGGCGAAGGCCCCAACCGCGTGGTGGGCGTCGGGGAAGATCTGGCCCAGGCCCGCGCCGAAGGCGCCTCCGAGCATGCCGCCGAGGAACAGGGCCGGCGCGAAGATCCCCCCGCTGAATCCCGACCCGAGGGTGAGATTCACCGCCAGGAGCTTGACCACCACCAGCAGGACCATCAGGCCCAGGGCCATCTCGCCGTTCAGGGCCTGGACCATGGACCCGTAACCCACGCCGTAGACCTGGGGGAACCAGATGGTGATGGCGCCCAGGAAGACTCCGCCCAGGGCGGGCTTGAGCCAGGGCTTAACCGGCAGGCGCTCGATGGCGTCCTCGCTTGCGTAGAGGGTGCGGACGTAGATCACCGCCAGCAATCCCACCAGCAGCCCGAGCACCAGGTAGAACGGCAGCTCCAGGCTGTTCTCGATGGTGAAGTCGGGCACCGGAAACGAAGGGGTGTCGCCCAGGAACTCGCGGCTGACGGCGGTGGCGACCACGCTGGCCACGATGATGGGACTGAAGGTCACCAGCGCGAAATCGCGCATGAGGATCTCCAGGGCGAAGAACGCCCCGGCGATGGGTGCGTTGAAGGTGGCTGCGATGCCGGCCGCAGCCCCGCAGCCGATGAGGGTCCGCAGACGCTGGGGCGAGAACCGCAGCCACTGGCCCACGGTGCTGCCCAGGCCGGCGCCGATCTGGACGATGGGACCTTCGCGGCCCACCGAACCGCCGCAGGCGATGGTGATGGCGCTGGCGGTGATCTTCACCGCGGCGACCACGGGCCGGATCACCCCCTTCTTGAAGACGATGGCGCCCAGCACCTCGGGGACCCCGTGCCCCTTGGCCTCACGGGCTCCCCAGTGCACCAGGGGACCCACGACCAGGCCGCCCATCACCGGCAGCAGGATCTTCTTCCACCAGGGCACGGCCATGAGCAGTTCGACCGTGTTCTCGCCGTGGCCGATGGCGAAGCCCTGGAAGAAGTCCACCATCCAGCGGAAGAGGATGGCCCCGAATCCGCCGCAGACGCCGACGATGGCCGCCATGACGACCATGATGGTGGTCTCGTCGGGTTCGAAGCGTTCGATGACCCTGAAGAGGGCCCGGCGGGTGCGGCTGTACTTCCTGACGGACAATGGGGCCTCGCGGAGTCGGGGTTCGGGGGACGAAGAAGCCCTAAACTGGCAAATCCCTGGGGATTCGTCAATACCGGGCCGTGCGGATCCCAGCTTCCGACCTTTCATTGTCCTTGGCAAGCCGGCGACCATCGGCATAATGGCAGGACATCGTGCACTCCATCGGAAACGAGGACCCATGGCCCCCGACTTCACTCCCGGCGGCGGACTCCATCCCAGCGACCTGGCGCCAGGTCTGTTCACCGCCCTGCTGGACAACGGCATGCGCGTCATCATCAAGGAGGACCGCCGCCGCGACGTGGCCATCTGCAACGTCTGGGTGGGCGCCGGCACCAACCGCGAGCACGAAGCCCTCAGGGGATGGTCCCACGGCATCGAGCACCTGCTGTTCAAGGGGACGGGCAAGCGCGGGGAGGGGGACTTCGCCCGCGAGGTCGCCGAGGCCGGCGGCTCGACCAACGCCGGGACCGGCTACGAGACCACCAACTACCACATCACCCTGCCGGCGGAGAACCTGCCCGTCGCCGTGGACATCCTCGGCGACGCCCTGTTCCACAGCGCCTTCGAGCCCGGAGCCCTCGACGCCGAACGCGAGGTCCTCGTCCACGAGAACCACATGTACGACGACGTGCCGTTCGGTTACGGGGTGACCTGGCGCTGGGGGATGGAACTGGCCTTCGACCGCAGCCCCTACGCCCATCCCATCGGCGGCCAGGACGAGAACCTGCGCGAACGCAGCCGCGACCAGATCCTGGCCTACTGGCGCAGCGCCTACCGGCCCGACAACGTGATCGTGGTCCTGGTCGGGGCGTTCGCCGCGGACGAGGCCTTCGGCCTCGTGAAGGAGAAGTTCGGGACGGTGCCGCCTTACGAGGGGCCCGGCGATCCGGCGACGGACATCGTCGCCGCGCCCCCGGTGGAGGGCCGGCATGACGGGCCGCGCTGGCGGCTGGAGCGCGGAGACATCGCCAAGTGTTACGCCAAGCTCATCTTCCCCGCACCGGGCGAGCACGAGGACCGGCGCCAGATCATGAGCGTGATCCACAAGATCCTCGCCGACGGCCGCAGCTGCCGGATGCACCGCCAGGTCCAGGAGGAAAGCAAGCTGGTCGACGACTTCGTCGTGATGACCGAGGCCGGCCCCCGCGAAGGCATCGCCATCGTCGACCTGGAGACGGACGTGCAGCGCCTGCCCGCGGCCATCAAGGCCGTCTGCAGCGTTCTCGAGGACCTCAAGCGCACCGGCGGCACTCCCGAGGAACTGGACCGCGCCCGGGTGCGCACCCTGCGCGGGCACCTGTTCGGGAACGAAACGGTCCAGGGCCAGGCCCACAACCTGGGCCACCATGCCATGCTCGGGGACCTGCCAGGGGCCTTCGAATACCCCGGCCGCGTGGCGTCCGTGACCGCCGCCGACGTCGCCGCCATCGCCGCCGAGGTCTTCGACCGCCACCAGCTGAGCGTGATCGCCTATCTGCCGGAGCACGCCGCCGCGGGAGACCTGCCCGCCTCGGGGCGGGACCTGGAGGAACTGCTCAGGGGCGTCCTGAGCACCGGCGTGGCCCATCCCTCTCCCGCCGGGCCGGCCGGAGCGCCCGGGCCGACCCGCCACGCCACCGCGGGCGGCCGCGCCGAACCGTTCCGCCTGACGGCATTGCCGGGGGGCGGCGAGATCTGCTGGCGCATCGACCGCACGGTTCCTGTGCTGGCCATGACCCTGACCACCCTGGGCGGCGCCTGCAGCGAGTCCGCCGCCTCGGCGGGATTGGCCGCCCTGACCTCGTCCGTGCAGATCAAGGGAGCCGGAGGCCGCACCGCGGCCGCCCTGCACGGACTGCTGGAAGGCGAGGGGGCATCCATCTCGCCCCGCACCGAGCGGGACTTCTCCGGGCTGGGCCTGTCGGCCATGAGCGATCGCCTGGACCGCCCCCTGGATTTGCTGGCGGACATCATCCACACCCCGGACTTCGCGCCGGACGAGATCGAGCAGGAGAGGCGCCTGGCCCTCGAGGAGCTGGCCTCCCTGGAGGACAACCCCCTGCAGCTGGGGGTCACCCGCCTGCGGGAGATGCTCTACGGCGACCATCCCTACGGTCGTCTGCTCCCCGGAACCCCCGAGAGCCTGCCCGGATTGACCAGGGAGCTGATCCTCGCCGCCCACGCCGGAGCCTGGATCCAGGGCAACATCCAGGTCTGCCTGAGCGGGGACTTCGACCCCGATCTCCTGCTACCCTTGCTGCAGGACATCCTGGCGGCCCTGCCGGCCGGGCCCAGAACCATTCCCGTCGTCAGCCCCGCCCGGAAACCGTCGGGGGCGGAGATCCAGCGCCTGCAGCGCCGCATCAACCAGTGCGTCCTGCTGTTCGGCTGGCCGGGCCCCCGCCATCCGGACGAGAACCTGGCGCCGCGCCTGGTCCTGAAGGAACTCCTCAACGGGCAGAGCGGCCGCCTCTTCGAGGAACTGCGCAACAAGCGCTCGCTGTGCTACAACACCGGAGTGATGACCACCGCCGGCTTCGGGCAGGGCATGATGCTGGGATACGTGCTGACCGCCCCCGAATCCGAACAGGAGGCCCGCACGGCCATGCTGGCCGAGCTGTCGCGCATCACCGTGGAACCCGTCGGGGCCGTCGAGCTGGAGATGGCCCGGGCCAAGCTGATCGGCAACCTGCTGATCGGGCACCAGTCCAACAGCGCCATGGTGGCCCGGGCGGCCCGCAACCGGGTCTACGGCAGGGAGGCCGAGGATCTGGTCCGGCTGGTGGCGGAGATCCGGGCCGTGAGCGCCGGCGACGTCACGACCCTGGCCGGCGAACTGATCACCCCCGACCGGCGCTGCGAGGTCGTGGTCAGCCCCGTCGGGTGATTCCCGGTCATGAAAAAAGGCCTCCCCCGGACGGGGGAGGCCTTGCTCCTGGACGGAGAATCTAGCCCACGACGCGGTAGCGGTCAGGAGCGTCGGACATGTCGATGAGCACGGTCTGCTGAGTGAAACTGGTGCGGTGCTTGACGCCCTCGGGCACGCGGTACTGGTCGCCGGCCTGGTAGAGGTTGCTCTGGCCGTCGATGTGGATGACCATCTCGCCGGAGATCACCAGCCCCTGCTGGTCGCAGTGGGAATGGTCCGGAAACGACACCCCTTCTTCGAAGACGAAAAAGACGACCTGCTTGCGGTCGTCCTTCAGGCAATATCCCGTGACCCCGTCGACCGGGACTTCGACCTTGGGCAAGGCCATGATTTCGGGGGGCAAAAGGTTGTCGATGGTACGGGCGGATTCCATACGCTGACCCTCCTGTGATCTCGATCGCTACAGGATGACCGGAGCGGGCGGGCCCGCCGTCCGGATGCTCACATCATATTCCAAACCCCGGGTTCGGCAAGGATCCGGGGATCCCCGGACCCAACCGCCTTCACCCCGTGGTGCGGGGAGCGTAATCGGCGCCCCGCATCGGCAAGGCCGGCGCCCCGGCAAGGATCTCGGCCAGCTCGATGCGGCCGATGAAGAGGTCGTGGTCCCCCGCCGGAACCACCGCTTCGGTCAGGCACAGGAACCGGGCGCTGCAGCGCCGGAGCGCGGGAGATCCCTCCCCCAGCAAGTCGTGGTCCACTTCCGCCCACTTGTCCCGATCCCGGCCGGACACCAGGCCGAACAGGCGGGCGGTCTCCACCTGGTCCTGGTGCAGGAGCGAAACGGTGAACTCGGGGGCGTCCCGCAGCAGCCCGTAGGTGAACCGCTCGCGGCCGACCGCCACCATGAGCAACGGCGGGACAAGGGACACCCGGGTGACCCAGGCGGCCGTCAATCCCCCCAGGACACCGTCACGCGCCGCGCCGATCACCGCCACCGGGGCGGGGATCAGGCGCAAGGCTTCGTCGATGAATTCGGGAGCGGTCCGGATGCGGGGATCGGTCATGCTCGGGTCCACCGCCGGGTCGTTGCGTGGGGAGGGCCGTGGGGCCCGTCGGTTCCGACAACTCCATCATAACCCGAAGACCGGGTCATCAGGCAAGGGCAAATTCGGCCACCACCGGATAATGATCCGACGGCAGGGCCTGCTGGCGGTGCTCCATGTCCGTGAAATCGATCCGGGTGACCGACCGCACCATGGGCCGGGGCCGGAAGAACACGTAGTCGATCCGCCGGGGACCCATGAGCTTGCGGCCGACCTTGTCCCGCAGGCCGAGACCGCGGAAGGTCGCGCCCTCGGGGCAGTCGCCCGCGCAGGCTTCGGCCCAGGCGTCGAACATGGGTTCGAGTTCGGGGTGCGCCGCGGCCATGGCCCTGATCTCCGGCGAGCCGGCGACGGCGTTGAAGTCGCCGGTCAGGAAGATCGGGATGTCCGGACCCAGCTGGGCCACCTTGGCGCTGACGTATTCCCGGAGCTGCAGGGCGCTCCGCTTGCGGTGCCAGGGATTGGCGGCCTCGAGGTGGGTCGTCCCGAACAGGAACTTCTGCTGGGTTCCGATGAGCTCGAACTGGTTCCAGGTCACCAGCCGCGGCCGAGTGCCCAGGTTGTAGCTGGAGGCGGGGACCTCGGGCGTCGGGGACAGCCAGTGGGTGTCCCCCTCGCCGATGGGATCGAGCAGCCGCACGCGGTCCCGGCGGAAGAACGTGGCGCAGTACCAGTTCTTGTCGCTGTGCGCCATGTCCGGACCCAGATTGCCCTCGCCGAAGAAATCGTACTCGGGCAGCAGGTCGGCCAGTTCCCGCAGCTGGCGGTAGTTGGCCTCCTGGGTGCCCACGACGTCCGGTTTCAGGGACGTGAAGATCCGGGCGATGTTCCGCTTGCGGAGTCTCCAGGGATGGCTGCGCTGTTTCTTGGTCGAGCTCAGAAGGTTGAAGGTCATCACCCTCAAATTGGCGTTCGGCACGATCTACTTCCCCACTTCGGTATTTTCCTGCCTCGGGGCCCGGCCCCGAAGGCGAACGTTCACTTCTTGACGGATCCGCGGGCGCTTTGTTGCACCCGATCATTCCTTGCAATTATCATACCTCTTCTAAAGTTCCCTTTATCGCGCGAATAATGCAAGAAACTGATGTAAATGACATATAATTTACTGACGGTATTGGCAAAATGGCAAATCGGTCATGAAAAAAGGTCAAGTTGAGGGGGTTCCGTGGGGAGGTCCATGGCCTCGAGAACCCGCAGGACCCAGCCGTCCCGCCCCTCCCGGGGCAGGCGCAAGGGCTCCAGGCCGAACTCGTCCAGCAGGTCGTCGATGGTCCCGTCGATGCCCGTCTGGAAGTCCACGGAAGTGTCCCGCGTCCCGTCGAAGCTGGGCGGAGCGATGATCGGGACCTTCACCAGCAGGGTGTAGGTGTTCATCCAGGACCGGATGAAGGGTTCGAGGTCCGGATTCCTGCCGGTGGCGTGGACCATGTAGGCGTAGTTGTCGAGCACCGCCCGGTCGCAGACGATGGCCTGATACGCGGCGCCCAGTTCGATCTCCCGGGCGACCTGCGTGTGCAGGATCCAGTTCTGGGCATCCTCGTTGGTCTCGCGGTTGATGGGCAGGGGGCACCCGCGCGCCACCTCCTTCACGAGGTCGACGCTGATGTCCAGCCGCTTGAGGGCGGCCGCCAGTTCGTAGCAGAGGGTCGTCTTGCCGACCCCGTGGGTGCCGATGAACGCGATCTTCATGGGCGCAACTTAGCCCCCCTGCCGGGTAATGTCCAGAGACCGCGGACCGCCCGGCTAGAAGCGGTCGCGGATGACCAGTTCGTCCAGGGGAACCTGTCCCGAGCGTTCCCGGGCGGGCTCGATCGCCTTGCCCACGGCCACCGCCATGACGATGTCGTGGTCGCGGGGCAGGTTGATGATGGCGGCCACCTTGGTGAAGTCGAAACCCACCATGGGACACGTGTCGTAGCCCATGGCCTTGGCGGCCAGCATCAGGGTCATCGCCGCCATGCCGCCCGAGCGCAGGTTCTCGTCCCGCCGGGCCACCTCGTGCGTGCCGTAGTAGCCGAGGATCATGGGCACCACGGCGTCCCTGACCGCGGGCGCCGCATTCGCCCAGTAGCGGGCGGGATCCTTGGCGTAGGCTCCCTGGTCGCCGCACACGATCACCAGGGCGGAGCAGTCGGTGAACTGGGCCTGGTTCCAGCCGGCCTCCCGGATCTGCTGCTTCACCGACGGGTCGGTGACCACCACGAAGCGGTAGTTCTGGATGTTGAACGAGGTGGGCGTCAGGGCCGCCGCCTTCATCAGGCGCGTCAGTTCATCGGCGGCGAGCTCGTGCTCCGGGTCGAACTTCTTGACCGAACGCCGGGCGGCGATGGCGTCGAAGGTGTCCATGGTTCCTCCTCGGATCGATGCGGGTCCCCGTGGGGGGACGCGCGGTTGGCCGTCAGCTGGAAGATGGCGAAACCGGCGGCGTACATGAGACCATCGAGGGCATCGGCGACCGCCCCCGGCTGGAAATGCGGCAGGACCAGCTCGAAATAAAAAGCAAAGAGGGCGACGGCCGCCAGGCCGTGGGCAGGGGGAAGGCGCCACCGGCGGTCCCGATGGGCGCCGCGCTGGAGGACCAGCAGGACCGCGAGCACGAGGGGCAGGCACAGCAGGTCGTCCAGGTACCCGCCCAGAATCGCGGGGCCACGGCCCAGGGCGATGGCCGCGTGGCCTCCCGCCAGCAGGATGCCGGCCAGACCGGCGAGAACGAGGGGACCCCGGGCACCGGACGCGGCGATCAGATCGACAGGACGGTGATCACCAGGGCCGATCCCAGCAGGAACGCGAGTGTCAGCAGCCATTCGCCCTTCTTGGACATCTTCATGAACCCAACCTTCAACATCTGGGGGGCCGGAGCGGAGTCCGGCCCCCGGTTCCCGGATCATCCTTCGCGGGCCTCGTGCAGGCCGAAGACCACGCCCTGGGGATCCTGGATCACGGCGAACCGGCCGTGATCAGGGATCACCGTGGGAGGGACCATGCTCTGTCCCCCCAGTTCCAGGGCCTTGGCATGGACCGCATCCAGGTCCGACGCGGAGAAGTAGAGCAGCCAGTGGGGGGGGATCGGCCCCATCTCGGGCTGGATGGCCATCATTCCCCCCACCCACCGCTCCGGACCGGCGGTGAAGAAGTGGTAGGGTGGGAAACCCTCGATGGCCATGTCACCGGTTTCCCATCCGAACACCCCGCCGTAGAAGGCAGAAGCCCGGTCGGTGTCGGTGGTCATCAGTTCGTGCCAGCACATGGCCCCCGGTTCGTCCCGCACGTCCACGCCGACGTTCCGTCGCGGCTGCCAGATGCAGAAGGCCGCCCCGAGAGGGTCGATGCAGACGGACATGCGGCCCAGGTCCATGACGTCCATGGGACCCATGGCGACCGTTCCGCCGAGGGTGGTCACCCTGGCGGTCGCGGCATCGCAGTCGGCCACCGAGACGTAGCTGGCCCAGTGGGGCGGCACGCCCTGGGCGATCTGTTCGGGAACCAGCTTGTAGAGAGCGGCGGTGATTTTCCCCCCGAGCTTGAACTGCGTGTAGGAGCCGTGAGGGGTTTCCTCCTCGGCGAAGTCCCAGCCGAAAAGGCGGCTGTAGAACCGCTGGGAAACCTGGGGATCGGGAGAGGCCAGTTCGCAGTAGCAGAACGTCCCCGGGGCGTGTTCCTTGAAATCGGGCATGAGGCGCCTCCTGGTGCGGGTGGAATCGGGGGTCCCGGGATATCTAATCAAAATCCTGGGAGATCGCCGCGACCTGGTCGAAGATCCCCGCCGGAATCCCTGCACCGGCCAGTCCGGAGCGATACCTCTCCGCGAGTGCCCTGGCTCCGGCGACGTCACCCGCTCCCAGCTTCCACCACACGATCTCGGTCCAGAGCTGCCAGGTCATCCGGGCCGGACGATCAGGCAAAGCTCCGGTCACCGGGTCGTCGAAGAAGGCGGCCGCCCTGGCGAACTGCCCCGCCGCCTCGGCGTACCTGCCGGACAGGGCCAGGAGCTGGCCCGCCGCGGCCCGGTGCAGGGGTTCGGCTCCCCTGTCGTCCAGCAGGTCCACCAGGCCGGGTCCCGATCCTCCCCCTCCCCCCGCGAGGGCGGCCAGGGCCGCCCCCAGCGAACGTCCGGTTCCCGGTTCGATCTCCGAAAGGCGCGCCCTCACCCGGTTCTCCAGCTGCCGGATGATGCCCGTCTGGGCCTCCGGATCGGATGCCCGGCCGGACCAGAGATCCAGCTTGGCCTGGACCAGGCGGCGGTGGAGGTCCATCAGCGGGGGCCGTTCCCCTCCCCTCCGTCCCTGCCGCCATTTCAGTTCCACGTTCTCCAGCATGCGATCCTGGGCCTGCTGGACGGCCGCCACCTGGTCGAGGAATTCCCGCAGGCGGCGGCGGTCGCCGGCCAGATCGGTCAACTCGCCCCCGGCCACGGTGAAGTTCGCGGGATTCCACCAGGCGCTGTGCATGGTGCCGGGCAGAGCGGACGGCCAGGATCCGTCGGACCTGCGGACCGCCAGGACCCGGAAGTAGGCGTTGTCGAAGACCGGGCGGAACCGGCTCAGGGAGCCCGGGTCCAGGTGCATGCGCACCGCGAGCATGCCGGTATCGAGCCGGCCCCCGTGGCCGGCGAGGTAGGCGGATGAGCCCGTCCCGTCGTTGCCGGCGACGTAGCGGTCGGTTACCAGGAAATCGGCGTCCAGGTCGGTCGCGAAGCTCCACAGCGCTTCCTCGTCCCTGCCGAACAGCAGCTTCAGGAAGGCCTCGTAACGTCGGCGGATCTCGCGGTTCTCGAACTGGGAGTTGAGGACCACCGGCCGCTCGGCATAGAGCAGGAGCTGAGGGGAAAGTCCCACCTTGGCCAGGAAGGCCGCTGGTTCCCCGCCTCCCGGGGCCCCCGGGCCCGGCGTGGCGGAGGTGATCCACCGGAACAGTTCGGCCCGGTCGATCCAGGTGTCCTGGTCGGTGGCGCCCAGCTTCACCGGACTGCCGGCCCTCAGATCCCGGCTGACGGCGATCAGGTTGCCGAGGTTGCCCCCCAGGTTGAGGACCGGAGTGGCCAGGAACACCGCCGCCACGAGGACCGCGGCGGGCACCGGACCGGGGCCGCGCCCGCGCACCCACAGGACCGCCCGGTCGGCCAGCAGCGCCATCCCGATGGCGGCGAAGGGCAGGAACACCACCCCCAGCCGCTCGATCAGCAACCATACCGCCAGGAAGGCCGGGATGCAGAGCAGGAAAGCCCCGGAGGCCCGGCCGGACCGGTCCCGCAGCCCTTCCGCGAGGGCCCAGACCGTCACCACCGGCACCCACAGGACGTGCAGACCCAGCTTGGCGCGGATCTCCGCCAGGCCCGGCGAATGGAACGGCTCGGTCCAGAAGATCCTCACGTCGAAGGGCAACAACGAGGGATCGTCGGGCTTGTGGAAGCCGAAGCGCACCTTTTCCACCAGCAACCCGAAGACGTGGTTGTAATCCCCCCCGAACACCCGGTTGAGCAGGGAGAGCCCCGTCAGAACCACGGCCAGGCCCGCCAGGATCCCCAGCAAAGCCCCGGACCCCAGGTCGGGCCGCCGCCGCGCCAGCCAGGCCGCCCCGCACCAGGCGAGCACCACCGCGACCAGGGGGCTCGAGAGGAATCCCCGCTCCCACAGGGATGGGGTCAGGCCTGACGCAACCGCGGCGATCAGGTAAGCCGCCGGAACCGCGATTCCGGGGCCGCCTCCGGCGGGACGACGGACCACGGCCGCATAGGCCGAGGCGGCCAGGACGACCAGAAGCAGGAACTGGCTGAGATGCCAGCTCGCCAGGGTCGCCGCCAGCAAGAGGGCGGCGATCGCCAGGCGGGGCCACCGGGGCCGCCTCCAGGCCCAGGCGTGGGCGACCAGGAAGCCCCCCAGCAGCAGCAGGGCGAAGTCCTCCTTCAGCAGGAGAGAGCCGGCCAGCCGCTGGAAACCCAGGGTGCAGGACGCGTAGAATGCGACGCCGAGGACCGCGGCCAGCCGACCGGCCCCGGCCAGACGCGCCGCCCCGAACAGGGCGAAGAACAGCAGCACGTGGACCAGCGGAACCAGCTTCAGGAGGAACTCCACGAAGGGACGCGACTGATCCCCCGCCAGGCGATAGAGCAGACCGTAGACCGGCTCCATCAGGAGGGTGTATTCCCGCCAGGCGTCCACGCCCCCCGGATGTTGCTGCCAGGTGTCGGATCGTAGCCTGAAGGGATCCTGATAATCATCGACCGCGAACATCAGGGCGGTGCGGTAGTGGAACGCCCGTTCGCTCCAGAAGTAGCCGTAGTGGCCCAGGTGGCTGGGCGGGGTCCGTTCCTGTACCCCCTGCCCGGGAAACGGGTCCGGGCCGGGAACAGCCACGGCGTGCAGGGGAGGGTCGCCCAGTTCGCCGAACTGGAGGTACATGGCGGTCGCCGCATCGGTGACCAGGCGCCAGGACAGGATCGCCAGCACGACGATGGCCAGGAAGGCGATGGCCTCCCCCACCAGGGGGTTCCTGTTCGGGATGGATGAATTTCCGCGGGACATGTAACCTATTCTCCGCCTGATGCGTGTCTGATCGTGATGAAATCCGAGGGGGATTGTAACAGCATCCGGACCGGGCCCAAACCCGGAATGTCCCCCCGTCTCCTGGCGCCCTGACCGAGGATGGAACCATGTTCTCACCTTCCTGCCGGTTTTCCCGGATCTTCTCGATGACTCCCCTCGCCCTGGTCCTGGTCCTGGCCGGGAGCGGTCCCGCCGCGGGAGGCGGGGTCGGCTTGCCCACCCGCTCGGCGGGCGTCGGCTTCGGCAATCTCGAAGATTTTTCGGGTCTGCGGTTCAACCTGTCGGACCGGGGAGTGGAGCGCGTGGACGGGATCAACGTCACCTTCTGGAATCCCGACCAGCATAATCGCGGTCTGTATCGCGGCATCCAGTTCAACCTGGTCGGACACAGCGGAACATTGACCCAGGGCCTCTCCCTCAACGGGGTGGGGCTGGGCAACGGGGATTTCCAGGGGCTCGCCGTGGGAGGCCTGGGCGTCGGCGGAGACAACATGACGGGGATCGTCGTGGGAGGCCTGGGCGTCGGCGGGGATGACCTGACAGGGGTGTTCTGCGGCGGACTGGGGGTCGGCGGCGACGACGTGACCGGCATCGCCCTGGGCGGGCTGGGCGTCGGCGGCGACAAACTGACCGGCGTGTTCTGCGGCGGACTGGGTGTCGGTGGTGACGACATGACCGGCATCGCCGTGGGCGGGCTGGGCGTCGGCGGCGACGACCTGACCGGCGTGTTCTGCGGCGGACTGGGTGTCGGTGGTGACGACCTGACCGGCATCGCCGTGGGCGGGCTCGGCGTCGGCGGCGACCGGTTGGAGGGCCTGTTCGCGGGCGGGGCGATCGGCGGAGACAGCGTCGATGGGATCGCACTCGCCGCCGGCTACCTCAAAGCCGAGTCCTTCCGTGGGTTCGGCACCGGGGCCCACACCAACCTGAAGAAGGCTCAGGGGCTTTGCATCGGGATCTTCAACCGGGCGGACGTCCTCGAGGGAGTCCAGATCGGCGTGTTGAACCACGCCGGCAACAATCCCCGCGGCCTCCAGTGGCTGCCCGGGATCAACGCCCACTTCTGATGTGGAAACGGACTTTTTCTGCGGGAGCCGTCCGCGGCTCCCGATAATTTCTTGACAACCCCGTTTCCTCGCGGCGAATTTCGGTGGCAGAATCCGGTCATCGGGATCGCCACAGAGGAGATACGCCGCTCTTGCGCAAGCCCCGTCATCTGTTCCTGCTGGCGCTCGTCATCCTGGTCTGCATCCTGGCTTCCTGGCGCTGGTCCCAGATGATCAACGCCATGCTGCCGGCCGACAGCCGGCCGGTCAGGGTGACGTTCCCCTCCTCGCTCCCCCATACTCCCCTGGCCCTGCAGGGGCTGGCCGCCCAGCTGGCGGCCGAGTTCCCCCGGATGGCCGCGGACTTCCACCATCTCGACCATTTCCTCGAAGCCGGCATCGACCGCTACGAAGGCCCGGCCACCTGCCTGCAATGCCACCGGGAGATCACCGTGCCCGGGGAGGACGGGAACGAGCGCAGGGTGGACCTGCTGCAGGATCTGACCGATTCGGTCCATTACCGGTTCTTCAGCAGGGCGCATCCCAACGTCTACGGGTTCAATGGAAAGTCGGCTGACGACTTCGCCATGGGGAAGATCAACCGCCCCTGCCCCAAGCCGGGATCCTTCGCCATGACGGCCTGGGCCGAACTGATCGTCACCACCGGGGGCGACACCCTCAGCGAGGGGTGCGGGCAGTGCCACATCGGTGGCCAGCATCAGGCGCCGCTGGGTGAGATGATGCCCGGCTACCGGACCCTGGGAATCGAGACCGAGGCCATCGATTGCCTGATCTGCCATGCGGCCGCGTACGACATGGCCCGCAGGCAGGTGACCGTCGGTCCCGACCAGCGCCGCCGCTGGGGCCAGGACCGCAGCCTCAAGGCCGCCCTCTCGGTGACCCGCCCCACCACCCGGGCCTGCCTGCGCTGCCACCAGCACAACATGGGCGGGGACATCTACGTCGACGAGGCCGACTCCACCTTCATGCCGGCCATCATCCAGCTGGGAGCGGACCGCCCGCGGGTGCAGCATCCGGGTTCCAAGCGCGGCACCCCCTTCTCCCCGAGCTGGGACGTCCACGCCGCCGCCGGCGTCACCTGCCTGGACTGCCACGAACCTGTGGGACACCGGATTCCCCGGGGGACCCACACGACCACGATCATGGCCAACGACCTGCCGGGACGGGAGGTCGGCTGCGCCGGCTGTCACGAACCGGATCCCCACGACGCGGCCACGACCGGCGGCCGGGCCCTGAACGATCACCTCCGGGTCATCGCCTGCCAGACCTGCCACATCCCCTCCCTGCAGGAGGACAACGTCACCCACCGGGACTTCGGAGAGACCGGCTTCGAGGAGGAGAAGGGCATCCACCTCTACCGGGACAGCCTCAAGGAACACCTGCCCGGCCGCGGCATCGCCTACGCCTGGTGGAACGGGGACGCCACCTTCCTGGGCAATCCCATCGGGGACAACCCCAACGGGGCGGGCCTGTACCGGTTCTACACCGCGCCGAACCGCTGGCCGGAGTACGCGGACTTCGACTACGCCGCCTGGTACGAGCAGGTCATGCGGCCCCTGGCCGCCGCGGGGCGGCCCTCGAAGCTGTACCCCCTGAAACGTTTCAACGGGCGCCAGCACATCGACCTCCAGAACATCGGCCCCTTCGGGGGGATGTTCGTGCCTTACAACCTGCCCGAATACTACCGGTTCGGCGACCCGGACAACGCCGCCCGCCTGGAGATGAACAAGTCGATGATGGGACGCATGTACGGCTGGATGTTCAAGTTCTACATGCTGGACCGGTTCATGAGCTACATGGACATCGACGGCTGGAACACCGACGCCTACGCCGACGTGGTCGCCGGCCGCCAGGTCGAACCGCGGTGGCTGCCCAACGACGCCCTGCTCGAGATCAGCCACGCCATCCGGCTGGAAGGCGCGCTGACCTGCGCGGACTGCCACCGGCCGGACGGAGTCCTGGACTGGGTGGCCCTGGGCTACACCCCCGAGGAGACCGACCGCCTGGCTGCACCTCAGACCATGGAATAGCCTATCGGTCCTTCTCCTCGCGGATCCGACCCGGTTCCTTGCAGGTGTGTTCCCGGGATCCTTCCTGCGCCAGGATGTCTGCCCTTCCTCCCGTCGGTGGCAGTCCATCGGGGGGGGGGCCGCCTCCGGCCCGCCTTTTTCAAGCACGGCCCAAACTCCGGTTGAGTACGCCCCGAACGGGTGATAAGTTGGATCCATCATGTGGCAGAGCATCACCAGCAGCCCCATCATCGACGTCCTCGATATCGTCATCGTGGCCTATCTGCTCTATCGCCTCATCGTGTTCATCAAGGACACCCGGGTGATCCAGATGTTCGCGGGCCTGGGATTCCTGCTGATCCTGTCCTTCCTCGCCAGCAGCCTGGGCATGATCGTCGTCGGCCGGATCATCGGCACCCTGCAGACGGTCTGGGTCGTGGCGTTCATCATCATCTTCCAGCCCGAACTGAGGTCGGCCCTGACCAACATCGGCCTGCGCCGGGGTTTCGGCCTGTTCAAGACGCACGACAAGATCCCCGCCGAACAGGAGATCCTCGAGGCGGTCTCCCGTCTGAGCAAGCGGGGACTGGGCGCACTGATCGTCATCGAGCGCGAGGTCCGGCTGAACAACTGGGCCCTGAAGGGCGTCCCCCTGGACGCCGAGATCACCTCCGCCACCCTCGAGGCGATCTTCACCGTCCCAGGCCCCCTGCACGACGGGGCGGTCATCATCAGCCAGGGCAAGATCGCCGCGGCGGCAGTGATCCTGCCCATCACCGAGCAGGAAGAACTGGGCTACGTTCTGGGCACCAGGCACCGTGCCGCCATCGGGATCTCCGAGCAGAGCGACTGCGTGGTGATCGTGGTGTCGGAGGAGACCCGCGCCATCAGCGTGGTGCACGCCGGCAACATCAAGCGCGGGCTTTCCCTGGACGATCTGGCCACCGAGCTCGAGCGGATCTACCTCGCCGCCACGCCCCCGCACCGGCGCCGCAAGGCCAAGGCCCCCGGCGACCGAACCCCCGAACCCGACGGGGCGTCCTCCTGACCTGCGTCCTCCCCCCCCTGGCATGGTCGACCGCCGGGGATGCGCCACCCCCGGCGGTCCGACGTGGCAGCCGGCCCGGTCCTCCCAGTCCTGACAGGTTGCCGTTCCCATCAGGCAAGGGGCGCACCGATTTTCCCGGGGTTTCCATTTTCCGGTGATCGCGGTAATCATTTGAATCAAAATGACTTGGGAATGAAAATGAGGGCGCCTGAAGATTCTCCCCGTGTCCCATTCTGTCCCATGATCCCCCCCCCCATCTGGAACACCGATCCGGGGACACCGGAAACTCGTTGACCCCCAATCAATTGAATGTCCCGCCTCCGGAACCGGAAGCGGGACACCGGGACACATTGATGCCGGTCCGGCCGGCCCCGGTTTACACGACCTGCGGCGCCGGCCGCTGACGCGCCGGGCAGCCGGGGATGCGGCCCTTTTCCTGCTGGATGGCCCGCAGGAAAAGGTTCACGATATCGGGATCGTAGCGGCCGCCCAGGTTGTCCCTCAGGATCCTGGCCGCGTCCACCGCCGAAACCGGCTCCCGCTCGTCCGTCCCGATCACCATGGCCACGTAGCTTTCGACCACCGTCACCACGCGCGCGGCCAGGGGGATCTCACGCCCCGCCAGCCCCATGGGGAATCCCTCGCCGCCGAACCGCTCGTGGTGGCAGCGGACCACGTCCACGATGGACTGGGGCAGGTTCAAGGTTTCCAGCAGGCGCGCGCCCTCCTCGGGGTGACGACGGTACAGGGACCACTGGACCGGATCCATGCGCTCGGGGGATCCCATCAGCGCATCTTCCTTGTCGATCAGGCCGACGTCGCGCAGCAGGCAGCCGTAGATCAGTTCACGTTCCTGGTCGAGGGTGAAACCCATCGCCCGGGCGAGCCTGTTCACGTGGCTGACCATGGCGCGGGTCATGTCGTCGGTTCCGAACATCCGCTTTTCCCACTGGCCCATGAGGATGCGCACCAGCTCGAGATTCACGTCGGCGTTCTCGTGGCTGTCCTCGAACCGGGACAGCAGCCGGGACGTCTCGCTGAACAGTTCGTGGATGAGATCCCCGAGCCCCAGGGGATCGATGTCCTCGCTCAGGCAAACCAGCGCGGTGCCCTGGTATTCCTCGTCCCAGCGCAGGCTGACCACCCAGTCGATCCCGGCCTTCTCCAGGTCGTCCCTGACGTCCTTGAAGAAGTTGGGGATGTTGTGGACGGCCACCGGCCGCTCGATGGTCCGGAAGTAGACCTTCAACCGCTTGTTGCCGAGATCAAGGGCCAGCAGGGGATCGTTCTGCGCGATGACCACCTGGGGCCGCTTGGAGTCGGGCGCCAGGTAGCCCATGCTGCGGATGGGAAGGACGGGCCACAGGTTCCGGCCGAAGATCCGCCAGAAGTGCATGCGGTCGTCGGCATCGGGAAGGTCCAGGGCCAGGCGCAGCAGGACCTCGGCGACCGACTCGTCCCGGGACTCCGATTCCTGCCATGCGGGTGAGGGCTGGTCCTCGGGGGACCGCTCCGCTTCACCCGGTCCGGCATCCCTGTCCGACTTGCGCCCCGAACCGCCCAGGTCCTCGCCCGACAGGACCCTCATCAGCAATTCCAGGGCGAAGTGCTCCACGACCGAGTACTCATCGCCTCCGGCAGTCCGCTTGAGCAGCAGGATGGCGACCAGGCGTGATTCCACCTTGACCGGCAGCAGGACGTCCGGGTTGGTCTCCTCCAGGAGCAGCCGCTCGATGTCGGTCAGGTCATCGTCCTGGATGTCCATCAAGGTCAGCGGGTGGCCCCGCTCATCCAGCTGCCTGGCCAGGGCGCCGCCGGACTCGAACTTCCAGGCCCCGTCCTCGGAGGCGAACTGATCTTCCCTGGCCACCAGGAGCGTCACCTCCTCGGCCAGCCCGTGGCTGAACAGGAGGTTCTGGAGGGCCTGCCCGAACCTGCCGTCCTCGTCCGCATTGGCCCACCCGCCCAGGGTGGTGATCGCCTCGGACAGGGACGTGTAGCTGTGCTCGCGGCGGCGTCCCGAACCCGTCCTGGGGCCCTGTGCGGCCGGCGCCGCGGGCGCCGGGCCCTCCTCCTCCGTGCCCGCCTCGGCGGGACCGGAGAAGTCGGTGACCTCCTCTTCCTGATCGTCGACCTCGAACTCCTCGGCGAAGAAACCCATGGCGCCCAGATCCTCGAGCTCCTCGGCATCCGTCTCCGGCAGGTCCGCGGTGGGTTCGGTTCCATCCGGCCCGCACTCGGCGGGTTCCGATTCCTCCAGCGTGACCGGATCAGGCACCGCCTCGGCGAATTCCATCGTCTCGGGGTCGTCCCCCTGAGCGGGTCCGAAGAACACCGCTTCCGCCTCGTCGGCCGTCGCGAAACAGCGCAGTGGCAGGCCGGTGAACTTCCCCGCCAGGAACTTCCGGACGACCTCGTTGGGTCCGGCGAAGACCGCCTCGCCCCCCGCGTCGGCCAGTTGCCGCTGGAACCCGGCCAGGATGCCGGCGCCGCCCCCCCCGAGGGCTCCCACCTCCGACAGGTCCATCACGATGTGGACCTTCCCCTTGGCGAGACACTTGCTGGCCAGGTCCTGCAGGTGGGCCTTGTCGCCCCGGCCCACCGTACCCAGCAGCTTGACCCCGAAGAGCTTCTTGTCCGACATGGTTACGGATTGGAACTGGATCGCCATGACAACCTCAGACCAGGGATTCGGCCAGCCAGTTGTCCAGCACCGAGCGGAGGAATCGCCACTCGCTGCCCACCTTCTTCGCCGGGATCTTGCCTTCCTTCGCCAGACGGCAAACCGTCTTGACGTGCATCTTCAGGTATTCCGCCGCTTCGACGGACGTCATCACCTGCACGACCGGATCATCTCCCCCGATGTAAACCCTGGTGGGATCCTTGTAGTCAGGCATGGATGGGCTCCTCTCCAGATTCAATGAGGTGATGCGTGCCACATCACGATTAGGCAAATCTAGCAACCCATGTGCCCGGATCCGGAATTCCGGGAGATCGGTAAAAATTGCCTTCTAAAGGGGATTTGGAAGGAATTGGGGGGTTGAGCGAGGAACGATGGGAACCTCTGAGGATGTGCAGGATACATCAAGACCATCGGGAGCCGTGCAATCCGCAACAAGCCACGGCCGGGGACCGGGCTCACTCCCCGACCATCCCCCTAGCGTCCCTGATGATCCGGGCTGGCGGCGAATCGGCCCAGGAGGTCCGACCGGAACAAGCTGTCGCCGTAGGCCCGCAGCCGTTGCCATTCGCGCGCCAGGGAATCCTCGGTGGCATCCGGCAGCTCGCCGTCCCCCCACGCGGCCACCCAGCGGTCCATCGCCCGCTTGATCTCGACCATGGCTTCCCCGGGGGTTCCAGCCGCCAGCAGCCAGTGGCCCAGTTCCTCCCACCGGGGATCGGCTGAGACGCTCCCGAGGTCTTCCCCCCGGTCCAATGCGGCCAGGAGACTCTCGAGGAAACCGGCGAGGGCGGTCCAGACCGGGACCAGGTGCCCCGGGTTGCGTTCGGGCACGTCGGTCAACGTCCCCCGGATGCGGGCGAAGGCGGTCACGACTTCGGGCAGCCCGGTCGGGTCCGCGTCCCCGAACTCGCGGGCGAGCAGGTTCAAGGAAAGTTCGATGCGGGAAAAATCGGCCGGGACGCCGGCGCGATTGCGGGGATCGAGGGGGGCCTGGTGGAGCCGGTCATCCAGTTCCACCAGGCGGTCGGCGAACACCCGGGGAAAGGTCCTGGCCTGGCCGTGATCCACGGTGCTCCTCCTTGCGGCCCGGAGGACACCGGACCCGGCTCAATCCAGGCGCTTGGCCCCGAACTCCGACAGGTCGTGGACCCGCTCCCCGGAGGCGGCCGTGGCGCCGGAGCCCGGGCTGAGCAGGACGGCGCCGAACTCGTCGAGGTCGTAGATCCTTTCGCCGGAAGGCTGATCCGCTCCGGCATCCGGATTCCTCGCCCCGAATTCGTCCAGATCGTACACCTTCTCCGGCCCGGTGGAAAGACCGCGATCGAAGGCCGGCGGGGACGACCTGGTGAACTCGCCTTCGTCGCCGGGATTCACACCCGAGGAGATGTCCAGGGGGTCGAGGGAATCGACCTGCATGGTCACTTCCCCCTGCCTGGACATGAACGGGTCGATCACGGGAACGTCGCCTCCGGGATCGGACTCCAGGAAGGGATCGAAGTGCTCGAGGGCCAGATCGCCCGCCGCTTCACGGTGGTCCGAGGCCAGGTCGAACTCGATTCCCGCCAGGTCGGCGATGTCGCGCCCGAGGTCGTCGAGGCGCACCTGCTGGCCGTCGAATCCGGCCGCGATGCGTCCCAGGTTGACCGCAACCTTCAGGACCGACGGGGCAAGGATGTCCAGCGATTCCCCGCCGGGCGTCCCCTGCTTGCCGGTCATGCCTTTCAGGAATTCTTCGAGGGCCCCGAGGTCCTCGACGAACGATGGCGAAACCGCCCCGCCCCCTCCACCAGCCGCCAGGACCGACCGGAACTCCCCGGCCATGTCCTCGAGGGCCTGGGCCATGGGCTGCAGGCGCTCGGCGCGGGGGCCCAGACGGGCCGCTTCCATCGCCACCTGGAAGGAAAGCTTGGTGAACCGTTCGATGAGGTCGTCCGCCGGCCGCGAGGTCGCGCCGCCCGCCCCGGAAGCCGGACCGTTACGGCGCAATTTTCCCACCAGACTCATGGCCTCGGGCAAGCCCGGCACCTCGCGGGCGGAACGGGACAGCCGGTCCTTGAAGGCCTCCAGGTGCGTGGCCGTCTTGCGCAGGGCGTCTTCCTGCAGGTTCAACTGGTCGAGGGTTCCGGTCTGCCACCCGCGGGCGTCCTGCAGGAGGTCCATGGCCCGATGGCCCCTGCTCCCGACCTTGGCCTGGAGGGCTTCGAGGTCCTCCTGGGCCGAGGCTTGCTGGTCGTACAGCTGGATGATGCCGTCGGCGAGCATGCCCACGACCGGGGTCTCGAACTTGGCGTCCAGATCGGTCCGGTTGCTGCTGGACAGGGCCTTTTCCAGACGGTGGAGTTCGCCCTCGATTCCGAGCATCCGCTTCAGGCGGGCTTCATGATGGCGCCAGACGCCCAGGTTCTCACCGGTGAAGTTCGCCAGATCCGTATCGGCCTTGAAGGCGGGGTCCTGCCAGCCCTCGGTGCGGTCCAGCCTCAGGGCCGCCACTTTCCGGAGCAGGCTGCGGGCGGCGTGGCCGCGGGCCAGGTCGCGGCCCACCACCGAGGCGGTGCGGGCCCCGACCAGCATCAGCAGGAGCAGGGATCCGACGCCGACCAGCGTGATGAGGTTGCCGGGATGATCCTGGAAGTCGAACCAGGTTTCCCAGGGACCGATTTCCAGGGGATTCCAGCTGAAGCCGGGATTCATCCCGTAGGCGAAATGGAAGGCGGCGCCGACACCCACGGCGATGACCAGGCCGGGCACCGCGACCATCAGGCCCCAGGCCCAGCCGCGGGGGGCCGGTGCATCCTGGACCTTCTGCGGCGGGGGCGAATGCGGCAAGACCTGCCTTTGTACCTCGGCAGCGGTCGCCGTCGGCCGCGATTCGGCCTCCTCGCAGGCCTCGTCGGTGTATCCCTCGAACGCCGTGAAGTCGGCGAATCCCTCGGGAGGTTCGGCGTCCAGGGCGCCCGATTCGGGAACCGGTCCTGCCAACTCCCTGCCGGCCTTCTTGTCCTTGCGCTTCTTGTCGCTCATTCCTGTTCCTTTCACCTGCAGAGGGTGGGTCGCGGCACCAAGCCGCGGCCAGGAAACTCCCATGCCTGGTTGACCATACCCGGTCGGGCCCGGGCCTCGCGCAGACCGGACTGGGCCCATTGCTTTTCGGCAGGATTCGCCCGGACCAAAGGGAAATTCCGCAGTGAGCGAGAGGAGGTGCTGGATCCAGGTGGTGGGATTCCGACCAGATCAGGCCGGGATGGGACCGCCTGACGATTCTTCAATACGCCATCATGTTCATTGACAACATGTTGCATGGATGCCGGCAAGGCGCCCCGGGCATGGGGAATGCAAGCTGGGCGGGAACCCCAGCAGGAAAGGCCCCCTCCCATGTCCCGAACCATGACCCTTCCGAACCCTGCGGTCCCCGGATTCCGTGGTCTGTTCCCGGACTGGCGGGACCGCCGTCCCCTCGACTTCTTCTTCCTGGAGGAACTCCTGGAAGCCAGGGCGAAGTCCCGATTCCCGACGAATTCCGCCGGCGGGGACGAGGACGTGAACGTCTTCCTCGCCCACCTGCTGACCCGCCTCGCGATGGCCGATCGACCCGGCGAGGCCGTCTTCGGCTCCGGCCCCATGATCCGGCCCCCCGAACCCGGCACGTCGATCCGCCGGCAGGCGGCCTGGTACCGCCGCCAGGGCGAACACCGGCTGCTCTACCTGGGCCTTTTCGACCGCGGCGAGGCGAGACGGCGGCGGGCCACCCTGTACGGGATGAGCCCGGGTGAAACCCGCCGCCGGGACGCGGCCTGTGCCACGGCATGCCTGGAGGTGGCCGCGAACCTGTACGCCAGGATCCCCGGCGCCGGGGGCCAGGCGCAGGTCCTGGCGAAGCTCGCCGCCGGCTTCGAATCCTACGTCCACGTCCTGGGCGTGCTGGCCACGCGCCGCTGGGGCCTCGGCGCCCGCATCAGCGACCGGGCCCTCAGGGATCTGCTGGAGGAATCGTCCGAATCGCCGGAAAGGCAACCCGACGTGCCCGGACCCCGGCCCGGACCGTCGTCGGCCGACTACGATGCGTTCCTGGATCTGTGGTCATGCTACCGGGAATCCGGCGAGCCGGCGGACCGCGCTGCGCTGGCTGCCAGGGCCGCCGAGCTGGGCATCCGGACCCCCGGCCTGGAATGAGGGGACGGGTCAATCCCCGTCGGCGATGAACTTGACGATTTCCCGGTAGAGCACGGCCTCACCGTGGGCGGCGAGCACCGCGTGACCTCCCTCGGGAAAGACCTGGAACCGCGAGGCGGGGTGCCTCGCCTTGCGCTGAAGGAAGCGCAGGGACTCGGGCGAAGCCCGGTCGTCGTCGTCGCACTGGGCGGCATAGATGGGTGCGGGGATCTGGCCGACCCTGCCCCGGGCCCGGTCCATGCCTTCCATCAGGCCCGCGTTCCAGCCCAGCCGGCGATTCATGAAGCGGAAACGGTGGAGCTTCAGGCGGACCAGCAGGCGCTGGAAGAGGGACTCGAAGGGCATGATGGCCGGAGCCAGCAGGACCAGGGAGGCGACTTTCTCCTGGCGAGCCAGGAGAAGGGCCAGGGTGGCTCCGAAGCCCAGGCCGACCACGTGGATCAGGCCGCCGCCGCGGGCGAGCCGGCCGTGGTACTGGAGGACCTGGTTGAGGGCCGCTTCCCACGACACCTCGCTGATGGTGTGCCCGGGACGGCCGTAATCCGGCAGGCGCATGCCGTGGACGTTGAATCCCGCATCGAACAGACGCTGCCCCAGTTCCCTCAGATCCCCAGGGCCGGTGGACACGCCGTGGATCAGCAGGACGCTGCCCTTGGCGTCTTCCTTGATCCGCAGGAAACTCTGGTCGTCCGGGGGGATGCGGCGTTCCTTCTCGAAGGAACCCACCAGCCGGACCTGGTTGCGCATGGTGATCATGTGCCCGCGCGGGGAGTCCTGGCCCTGGGGCCGGGAACGGGCCAGATCCCAGGCGGACAGGGACAGGGCCATCGTCTGGCGCTGGAGGACGGGATCGCGCTTGGGCAGGGCGTCCTGGGCCGGGGCGACAGCGGCCTGCGCCGGCGGGGGTCCGGCAGGAGCCTCGGTCCCGGGCCGACCCGGACCGTTGCGGTCGCCGGCTGGACGAGGATCACGGGAATCGCGGGGATCGCGCCCCCGGTCGCCGCGCCGGAACGGAGGCCTGGAGGGCCCCCGGCCCGTGGGGCCGCCCCTGCGCGGGCCGCTGGGCCGGCCGCCTGAGCGGTTGCGATCGCCGTTGTCCTGGGGTCCGCTCGTCACTCGGGTTCCTTTTCCGGTAGGGGAAGGTCCGCCAGCCTGCTGCATATGATCCCGGGCCAGTCCTCCTGGTCCATGCGGCCCAGGATCTCGTGGTCCCCGTACTTCCCGGACAGGACGAAGGCCGTCTGCATGCCCAGGCGTCCGGCGGTGACCAGATCGGCCACCGGATCATCCGAGATAAATAGAGTATCCGCCGCTGCAACGCCAATTCTTTTCATTGCTGCCCGGTAAATCCGGGGATCGGGCTTGCCGACGGTGACCACCTTGCCCCGCCCTCCGAGGGCCTCCAGGGCGGCCGACCAGCAACCCGGCCCCAGGCGTCGCCGATCATCGGCGTCCAGATAGAAAAGGTTCCGGTGGAGGCAGATCAGGTCCGCGCCGTGATCCAGCAGGGAAGGCAGGACGGCATCCAGGCGCGCGACGTCCAGGCCCGGATCCAGGCCCATCACCACGGCCCCGCAGGGACCTCCCCCCACCACCTCGATGCCGGCCTCTTCCCAGTAGCCCCGCATCCCGGGCGCCCCGAGCCAGACGATCCTGCCGATCCCCCGTTCCATCAGGAGGGTCAGGGCCAGCTCGACCGCCCCCAACAGATGGCCGCGGGTCAGGGAGAACCCCGCCCGGTTGAGCCGGTCGATCAGGGTCCCCGGCCGGTCGGTGGTGTTGTTGGAGACCAGGCAGAACGGGGCCCCGGCAGCGGCCAGACGCTCCATCCACTCCACCGATCCGGCCACCGGTTCGTAGGCCTTGTTCCGGACCAGGACCCCTTCGATGTCGATGAGGTATCCGCGCGGGGCGGGGCGGTTCACGGCCGGAATCCTTCCTGGTTGCGGTCGCCATGGGCCGGGGCGGATTCGGCCGCCCCGGCCAGGAACTCGTCGAACTCGCCGATCAGGCGCTCCCAGCAGAACGGATCCACGTCCAGATCGAGGGAACAGACATGGCCGCGGGCGTCGCCGCCGATCAGATCGGCGAGGAGATCGATGAACTCCTCCTGGTTATCATAGAAGTGGTCCCCTCGGCAACGGGAAGCGTAGAGGGAGGGGTAGACCTGCCGCCGAGGCAAGACCGGATAGCAGCCCGCGTGGACGGCTTCGGCCACGGCGATCCCGAAATATTCCTGGTCGGCGCAGCTGACGACGATGTCCCCGGATTCGAGCAGGGCGTCGTAATCTGCACGGGATGGCAGATGGCCGAAGGCCACGCAGCGCTCCCCCAGCCGGTCGCGCAGGGGCAGGAAAACCTCCTCGTTGCCGGCCGTCTCCCCCAGCAGGGCGACCTCGAAATCGAGCCCGCGGTCGAGCAGGGCCTCCACGGCGGCGACGAAATCCCCGGGGCGCTTGTCGAATTCCCAGCGATGGTTCCAGATCAGGCGGTGCCGCTTCCCCCGGGGCCAGGGCAGGCCCGCTCCGGGTTCGCAAGCGCCCCCGCGGTAGAAAGCGAAGCGGTCCGACGCGAGGGGCTTCCGATCCAGACCCACCGGCAAGACCCGGCAGCGGGGGGCCAGACGCTCGGCCACCCGCCGGGGAACCGCCTCGGGCATCTTGTTCAGGAAGACCGGCACGGCGTCCAGGAAGAGATCCCGGTGCCAGGCCGAGTTGAATACGACGTGATCGGACGCCAGGGCGCTGATGATGTTGGTGAACCCGAAGTGGAAGTCGAATTCCTCCTGGGGGCTCAGCGGATAGGTGAGCTGGTTCTCGTGCATGTACAGGACGATGGGCGCCCTGTCCAGCGGCGGATGCAGCAGACCCTTCAGGTCGGCGACGTTCAGGAAGCCGGTGACCAGGAGCAGGTCGACCCTGCGGGGGGGGCCTTCGTTGATCCGGTCGGCGAAGGTTGCCGCAGCCCCGCGCATCCTCCACTTCCAGAACCGGCCGGGCATCGTCAGGCAGTCGATGCGGTGTCGCGAGCGCCCCGCGAGCCCTTCCCTGAAAGCCTTGTGGGAGCCCCCGTCGAAAGGTTCGATGAACAGGATGTCCTTTATCTCCAACGCTCCCAACTCCTTGGATCGACCTGGGAAGATCCTTGCCAACGGGGAGATTCCTTCAAAAAACCTGTCATATTGAAGATAATCCATGGTTCCCGTATAATTATCCAGCTTGATTTCGTCATCCTGAATCGCCCGAAAGCCCTCGCTGCTTTCATCCATCCGATCCGGGACCTCTTGTCATCCGGCGCGTCGTGGAGCGCCCGGGAATTCGTGGACCATTGTGAGGGGGAAGACCCACCATGAAACGAATCGCGCTGCTCGCCCTGGCGGCCCTTTCTCTGTCGGCGATCCTGTCCTTCGGGGCCGCCGCCCAGCCCTACGAAAACGCTTCGGTGGTGGGCCAGGTGCCCGACCGCGTCGTCCTCCTGCTGAAACCCGGTGTCGCGATGACCGGCGACAAGGCCGCCGGCTCCTCCCGGGTCGAGGTGCCCGCCCTCGAGGCCCTGGCCGAGCGCTTCCAGGTCAAGGGCATGGAGCAGCTTTACGGCGGGATGACCGCCAAGCTGGCCGACAAGAGCATCCGCGACGAGGCCGAACGCTACGTCGCCGTCGACTTCCCGGCGGAGATGGGCCTGCATCGCGTCCAGGCCGCCTTCGCGGCCCGTCCCGAGGTCGAGAAGGTCATGCTGGTGGACATCTGCCGGAACTACGCCTACCTGCCCAATGATCCGGGCCTGTCGGGTTCCCAGTGGTACGTCCGGAACCTGAACCTCAGCGGCGGCGACACCCGGGCCGTGGGCGCCTGGAACGAGACCCTGGGCGATTCCAACGTCGTGGTGGCCGTGGTCGACTCCGGGGTGGACTGGAACCATCCCGATCTTGGCGGCCCCCACCCCGACAGGGTCAACGGCGCCATCCGGACCAACTGGGCCGAGTATTACGGGAACCCGGGAGTCGATGACGACAGCAACGGCAAGATCGACGACATCCGCGGCTGGGACTTCGTGAACGTGCCCGGCCAGGGCTACCCCGACGAGGACGATGCGACGCCCGACAACGATCCCATGGACTACGAAAGTCACGGCACCGCCATCGCGGGGATGGTGGCCGGCATCGGCAACAACGGCATCGGCGTGGCCGGCGTGGCCCACGGCTGCAAGATCCTGCCCGTGCGCGTCGGCTGGCTGCCCGACGGGGAAAGCCTGGGCGTGGTGCGGATGGACTTCGCCTCCCAGGGCATGATCTACGCCTCGGGCAACGGCGCCGACGCGATCAACTGCAGCTGGGGCTCGACCTCCTTCCTGTCGTTCGCCGTCAGCACCGCCACCAGCGCGGGCGTGGCGATCTTCACCGCCGCCGGCAACGACAACACCGACAGCGATCCCGGCAACGGCGTGCCCTCCTACCTGTCGACCCATCCGGACGTGATCGCGGTCGCGGCCACCAACAGCAGCGACGGCAAGGCCTCCTTCTCGAATTACGGCACCTGGGTCGAGGTCTCCGCACCGGGGGCGGGCATCTACACGACCTGGTACAGCTACGTCACGCAGACCCGCGGCTACAGCACCGTCGACGGCACCAGCTTCGCCTCCCCCATCGCCGCGGCCTGCTACGCCTTGATCAAGTCCGGCACCGGCGGCAACCGCACGACCTGCCTCGGACTCCTGTTGAACAACTGCGACGACATCGACGCCTTGAACCCCGCCTATGCCGGATTGCTGGGCAACGGCAGGGTCAACCTGCTGAAGGCCCTCGGCGACAACGTCCACCTGTATCCGGACGAATTCCCCACCTTGTACGACGCCCTCCACAGCGGTGCGGCCGGTGATACCATCAAGGTGGCGAACACTGCTCCCCTGGTCGGGCCGGTGACCATCGACGAGCGGGGCCTGGTCATCTACGGCGGTTATGACGCCTCGTTCACCACGCGCGATCCCGCCGGCTCCCCCACGGTCATCGACGGCAGCCTCAGCTCCACCGTCATGAGGTTCTCGAGCGGCACGGGTTCCGACACCGTGGTCGACGGTTTCAAGCTCGTCGGAGGCGGCGGCCAGGACTACAGCGGCATCCCCTACACCGCCCGCTACGGCGGCGGCCTGATCGTCAAGGACGCCTCTCCGGTCCTCCGCAACCTCGAGATCACCGGCTGCAGCGTCGGCCTTTCCAGCCAGCTCGGCTGCGGCGGCGGCATCATGCTGGTGAACTCGGACTCCTACCTGGAGAACGTCTGGATCCACGGCAACACGGGGATCTACGGGGCCGGGGTGTTCGTCTACGACAGCAACCCCACCCTGATCGACTGCACCATCGAGGACAACGTCTCGCGCAACGACAACCTCAGCTACGCCCCGCTGGGCGGCGGCATCCACGTCCTGGACAGCAACCTGTACCTCAGCGGCTGCGTCATCGACGGCCATGCCGACCTGAACAACGGGGGCGGCGTCTACGCCGCGGGCGTGGGCGCCAGCACCAGCCTCACCATGACCGGCGGATCCGTCAGCGGCAACAGCGCCCTGAACAACGGGGGCGGCATCTATCTCAGCGGCGGCCAGGCCGACCTGTTCGGGGTGACCATCTCCGACAACACCAAGCTGCCTGCGAGCTCCCTGATGAACGGCGGAGGCATCTACGCCAACGGGACGCTCTTCAGCGCGGACAGCCTGACCTGCACCGGCAACCAGGCGACCTTCGGCGGCGGGTTGTACCTGACCAGCTGCAGTTCGGCCAGCCTCTCCCGGTCCCTGGTCGCCGGCAACACGGGCAGCTTCCTGGCCGGGGGCCTGAGCTACCAGAACAACGCCGCCGGCTCGCTCTCGGCCAACACCTTCGCCGGCAACGCAGGGACCAGCTTCGGGGCCGGAGGCATCCAGGTCACCGGAACCTCCCCCGACATGAGCAACAACCTGGTGGCCTTCAACACCGGCGGGACCAACTACGCCAACGGCGTGGCCGTGGTGTCGGTCCCTCCCTCCTTCCTCTGCAACGACGTCTTCGGGAACGCGGGCGCGGACTATTCCGGGATGACCGATCCCACGGGCACCGGCGGCAACATCTCCGCCGATCCCCTGTTCTGCGACGCCGGCGGCGGCGACTACCGGATCGGCGCAGGGTCCCCCTGCGCCCCGGCCAACAGCGGCGGTTGCGACCTGATCGGCGCCCTCGGCGTGTGCGCCGCCTCGCCGGTTCCCGGCGACGGCGAGACGCCGCTGGCCTTCCGGTTGGACAAGAACTTCCCCAACCCGTTCAACCCCCGAACCACGATCCGCTTCGCCCTGCCTGAGGCCGGCCGGACCCGCGTCGTCGTTTTCGATGTGGCCGGCCGCCAGGTCAAGACCCTGGTCGACGAGGATCTCTCCGCCCAGGTCCATTCGGTGATCTGGAACGGGGACGACGACCGCGGCCGCACGGTCGCCGCCGGAGTCTATTTCTACATGGTGACCAGCGGGGACGACACCTCCGTGGGCCGGATGGCCCTCGTGAAGTAGCCCGTCTCTCTTTGCATCCCAAGACGACCGCCGGGCCCGGGTCCGGCGGTCGTTCGTTGCGGGGCGTCGGGGCGTTGGCGTTCCGCCCCCGGTGGGTTAGATTTCCGGCAGGCTTCGACCCCTCCAAGGAGAAACCATGGCCACCAAGCCCAGCAAGATCCTCGAGGTCTTCGACAATCCCAATCCCGAGCGGGACTACGAGATCGAGTTCGACTGCCCGGAGTTCACCTGTCTGTGTCCCCTGACGGGCCAGCCCGACTTCGCCCACTTCAAGATCACCTACGTCCCCGGCGAGAAGTGCGTCGAACTCAAGTCCCTGAAACTCTACCTGTGGTCCTACCGCAACGAGGGCGCCTTCCACGAGAAGGTCACCAACCTGATCCTCGACGACCTGGTGGCCGCGACCAGGCCGCGCCTGATGGAAGTGCGGGGAGAATGGTTCGTGCGCGGCGGCATCACCACCGTGGTGACGGCCAGCCACCACGATGAGGACTGGGAATAGGATCCCTCAATCCAGGACGATGGGCACCGGCCGGCCGCACGAAGGGCAGGCCGGTTTCCCCTGGAGGCGGGACTCCGCATGGAAACCCGTCCGCGCGATCAGCGTGAAGCCGCAGCCGGGACACACGGTGTCGCTCCCCTCGGCGGCCTTCAGGTTCCCCAGATAGACCCAGGGCAGGACTTTCCGGGCGATCCCGTACGCGCGCCGCAGGGTTTCCGGCGGCGTGGCCGGGGCCTTCATCTTCCAGGCCGGGTGGTAGGCGCTGAAGTGCAGGGGGATTTCGGGATCGAGGTCGGCGACCCAGTCCACCAGGTCGTTGATCTGCTCGTCCGCGTCGTTGTGGCCGGGGATGACCAGGTTGGTCAGTTCGATGTGGACCCCCGCGGCGTGGAACTGCCGGATCGCGTCCAGCACCGGCCCGAGCCTGGCCCTGCAGATGCGCCGGTAGAACCTGTCCTCCATGGACTTCAGGTCGATGTTGGCCGCATCGATCAAAGGCAGCAATCCGGCCAGGGGCTCCTCGTTCAGGAATCCGTTGGTGACCAGGACGTTCTTCAGCCCGGCCGCCCGGGCGAGGGACGCCGTATCCCTCACGAACTCGTACCAGACCAGGGGTTCGCTGTAGGTGAACGCCAGCCCCACGCCGCCGGAGCGCAGGGCGGCGTCCACCAGTTCCTCCGGCGACACCGGCTGGGTCCGGGTCCCGGCCTTCTGGCTGATGCTCCAGTTCTGGCAGAACAGGCAGTGCAGGTTGCAGCCCGGAGCCGCCACCGAGAGGATGTCCCGGCCGGGATGGAAGTGGTAAAGGGGCTTCTTCTCGATGGGATCGACGGCAGCCGAGACGATGCGGCCGTAGGACAGCAGCGCCATGGCGCCGTCCCGGTTGGCCCGGGAGGCGCAGGGGCCTTCCTGGCCGGGCCGAAGGCGGCAGCCGACGGGGCACAGATCGCAGGCGACCTGGCCGTTGGGCAGGGGGCGCCAGAAGGTCGCGGTGGCGGTCATGATCGGTCCTCCTCCTCGGGCGAGCCGGCGAGGTTGGCAAGCACGCGCCGGGCGTTCCGCCTCATCCCTTCGGGATGGGACCGCCACAGGGGGGTGCGCCGGAAGCGGGCCCTGAATTCCTCGCCCCCGATGGTCGCCAGATCCTCCAGTTCCAGGTCGCCGTGTTCCGGCAAGGCCGCGTACTCCCCGGGAACCGGGGGCGCCGGGCGGTTGAACGCTCTCTGGTTCCAGGGGCAGACGGCCTGGCAGATGTCGCAGCCGAACAGGATGCCTCCCTGTTCGGCTTCGCGGCCGACGGGAGCCTCTCCCTGCAACTCGATGGTCCAGGTGGAAAGGCAAGACCGGGCGTCCAGCCCGCCATCCGGATCGAGCGCGGCGGTCGGACAGGCGTCGATGCAGCGCGTGCAGGATCCGCAGGCACTGAGATAGGCCTCCGGCGGCGGCTGGGCCCTGCGCGGCGAAACCCCGTAAAGAGGCCGGACGGCGGGCTCGCCGGGTTCGGCCAGCCCGTCCACCTGGAGGTCGGTCAGCGCCACCCCCAGGAAAAGGCCCGACCCCAATCGCTCGTGGATCAGACAGGTGTTCCGCCCCAGAAACCCCAGGCCGGCCAGCCAGGCGTATTCCCTTTCGAGATAAGGTCCGGTGTCGGTGCTGGCGTGGGCGGTCAATGCGGGCCAGACCCGGCGCAACCCGGCCAGGACCCCCTTGATGTCCCCCAGGAACACCTCGTGGTAGTCCCGGCCGCGGGCGTACCGGGCGACCCGGTCGATCCACGGGATCGGTTCATCCGCCGATCCGCCCGCGGACGGATCGGCGTCCCCCGCGGGCCAGCCCCGCGTGTAGCCCTGGGCGAAGACCAGCAGGGTGGATGCCTGGGGAGTGCGCAAGGTGGGATCCAGGCGGGCCTCGGGATCGCGTGCGAGATATTCCAGGCCCGCATGCTTGCCGGCCTGCACCCAGTCGAGATACCGGTCGGCCAGGGGCAGGGGGCAGGGCAGGGCGACCGCCCCGGCGAGATCGATGCGGTGGTCCGCACACAGACCGGCCAGCAGCCCCCCAAGCTCGGCGGCTGTGGTCCTGATCGGCCCGGCTGCGTCCGCGGTCATCTCATTCCCCGATGATCTTCACCAGCACGCGCTTGCGCCGGCGTCCGTCGAACTCGCCGTAGAAGATCCGCTCCCAGGTGCCCAGATCCAGACCGCCGCCGGTGATGGCGACCACCACCTCGCGGCCCATGATCTGGCGTTTCATGTGGGCGTCGGCGTTGTCCTCCCCCACGTTGTGATGATACTGCGAAACCGGGGCGTGCGGGGCGAGTTTTTCCAGCCACACCTCGTAGTCGTGATGCAGGCCGGATTCGTCGTCGTTGATGAAGACCGAGGCCGTGATGTGCATGGCGTTGACGAGGACCAGGCCTTCGCGCACACCGCTCTCGGCGAGGCAATCCTCGACCTGGGAGGTGATGTTGATGAAGGCCCGGCGCGCGGGCACCTCGAACCAGAGCTCGCGACGGAACGATTTCAAGGGGATTCCTCCTTCGATCCCGCCAGGAAGGCCCGGATCTCGGCCGCGGTCTCGGTGGGGCGGGTCAGGAACATGAAGTGGCTGGTGGCGGCCCATTCGACCACCCGGGCGGCCGGTACGGCCTTCTGGAAATCCCGGACCTGGCCGAGGCTCAAGGGCAGGAGCCGGGCCACGGTCTCCTCGGCCAGGGCGCGGTCCTTCCCGCTGAAGGTGTCATACCAGGGGAAGAGGGCCTCCACCCCCGGCAGGGAGAAGATGGCCAGGCAGGGAACGGTCAGGCGCCGGAAGTCCCCGGGCACCAGGCCCGCCGAGACCGCCTCGAAGGACCGCCGGGGCGTGGCGGGCCCCAGGGCCCGGCCTTCGGGAGAGAAGATCCAGGTGGCCGCGATCTCCTCGTCGGGTGGCCGCCAGCCCCGGATGCGTGCGAGATAATCGCCCACCGCCCTCGGGGACGCCAGATCTTCCTCCTGGATGGCCGGTTCCGTCGGGACCGGGAGATCCCCTCCCACCAGTTCCCAGGGCAGCCGCTGCCCGGCGGCGTCGAGGTAGACCAGGGCGCCCACCCGGTGCGGATGCTTCAGGGCCAGCGCGGTCATCTCCGCGCCGGCGATGCCGTGGCCTGCCAGGACGAAGCGGCCCAGACCCAGGGAATCGGCGATGGCCAGCACGTCGTGGGCCAGGGTGGCGGTGTCGTATCCCGATTCGGGGGCGTCGGAATCGCCGAAACCCCGCCGCGTCAAGGCGACGACCCGGCAATCGGGGCGGAGCAGGGGAGCGAAGTCCGCGAAGATGTGGGCCGTGCAACCCAGATCGGCCAGCAGGATCACGGGAATCCCCTCGCCTCCCCAGTCAAGGACCTCGAGGCTGACCTCACGCTCCACCGTGATCAGCGACCGCGCCGGGGAAGCCTGGGCGGCCCCGGCGACGGCCAGACATGCCAGCATCCCCATCATGATGGTGCGCCCCATGGCCGCCTTTCCCGGCGTCTTCTCAGGCCGGCGTGTTGCGCTTGATCCACTTGTCGTAGATGGACAGCAGGACCACCGACACCATGGCCAGCCCCGCGAAGATGATCCACATGGTCCCCGGGTCGTCCGAGCCGCCCCGGTCGGCGGGGCCGTAGTGCTGGTACAGGGCGCCGCTGAGCAACCCGCCGAAGAGGTTGCCCAGGGCCACGCACCAGTAGAAGTACCCCATGTACATGCCGACCTTGCCCGGCGGCGCGATGCGGCCGGCGTATTCCTTGGAGCGGGGGCTGGCCAGCATCTCGCCGACGGAGAACACCAGCACCGCCAGGACGATGACCCACCCGCCCTGGCCGATGAGGTAGAGCAGGAAGCTGATCACCGTGATGAAGCTGCCCAGGATGATGCAGGTCAGGGGCGCCAGGCGTCGCACCAGGTAGGCGATGGCCACCTGGCCCACGATGATGCCGAAGGCGTTGAGGTTGATCAGGTGCTCGGGCTTGACCTGCCCGTGCTCCAGCACAGCCCGCCCCCACTGGGAGGTGTCCAGGCCCAGACCCTGGGCGACGCCGGTGATCCACCCGGCCAGGGGGCCCAGGGTTCGGATCAGGTCGCCTGTGTCGGCGTAATCCCGGATGTATTCGGGCAGGGTCATGAAGATCTGGTTGAAGCTGGTCCAGAAGAACGCCATCAGCACCAGGAAGACCAGGTAGCGCCCCTCCCCCACCTGCATGCGTTCGAGGAACCAGGGCCGCTGGACGTGCGGCGACCGGCGCAGGCCGGTGTTCGCGAAGTCCCAGGCCAGGTTGGCGAGGATCCAGCCGGCGCCCGCAGGCAGGTAGACCGCAGGGGGCAGCCACTTCGACCCCATGACCAGCAGGACGAGCAGGCCCGCGATGAGCAGGAAGAACCGCCCGTTGCCGACCACGGCCATCATGCCCCCGAAGACCTGGCCGAGGGAGCGGCGGGATTCCGCCTCGGCATCGCGGGGCGGCTCCCGGTAGAAGATCAGGGCGATCACGCCCATCAGGACGATCCAGCCCGCCGAGGCGTAGAAGACGTACTGCCAGTCCCAGCCCCGGACGATCCCGGCCACGATGGGCCCCAGGAAACCGCCGATGTTGACCATCATGTAGAAGATGCCGAACCCCATGCTGCCGGTTTCGGCGTTGGTGGACTTCGCCACCGTCGAGATCACCACCGGCTTGAACATGCCGTGGCCCACCGCCACCAGGAAGTACACCGCGAGGAAGCCCCAGAACCCCTGGGGAATGCCCAGCAGGAGGTAGCCCGGGATCATCACGGTGCAGGAGGCGAGGAACATCTTCTTGAACCCGTAGCGGTCGGCCAGGGCCCCGAACACGGCGGGGAACAGGTAAAGGAAGAAGGTCGCCAGGCCCTGGATGACGCCCCGGTCCTCGCTGGTCAGGCCCAGCCCGCCGTCGGCGACCGCCCCGGTCAGGTAGAGGCTGCTGACGGCGTAGAAACCGTACCAGCCCATGCGCTCGAAGATCTCCATGACGTTCGCGGACCAGAACGACCCGGGGAACTGCTTCCAGATGCTGACCTTGGCGGCTGATGTCGTCCTGTCCAATGGGCTCTCCGTTTCATGGAATCAAAGGCGGGCGCGGGCCTCGGCGTATCCATCGAGCAGACGCTGCATGATCTCGGCGACCGGGGGAACGTCGGCGATGAGTCCCGAGACCTGGCCGATCTCCAGCTCGCCCAGCTCCACGTCCCCTTCGAGCATCCCGCGCCGGGCCCGACCCCGGCCCAGGTGGGCCACCAGATCCTCGACGGTGGCGCATCGGGCCTCCATCGCGGTGATCTCGTCGCGGAAGGCGTTCCTGAGCAGGCGGACCGGCACGTGGGATTTCAGGACAAGATGCGTGTCACCCGGTCCCGCCGCCACCACGGCCTGCTTGAAGGCCTCGTGGCCGCTCGACTCCCGGCTGACGGCGAACCGCGACCCGATCTGCACCCCGGCCGCCCCCAGGGCCATGGCCGCGGCGAACTGGGCCCCCGTGGCGATGCCGCCCGCGGCGATCACGGGAACCGAGACCACCCCGACGCACTCGGGGACCAGGACCATGGTGGTGATCTCCTCGCGGCCGTTGTGCCCGCCGGCCTCGAAACCCTCGCAGACCACCGCGTCGCAGCCGGCGTCCTCGCACTTGCGGGCCAGGGCGGGGCTGGCCACGACGTGGACGCTCACGCAGCCGTGCTCCTTCAGCGGTCCGATGACCTTGCGGGGCGACCCCGCCGAGGTGAAGACGATGCGGACGCCCTCGGCGAGAGCGATCTCCAGGCACTCTTCCATGTGGGGATACAGCAAGGGCAGGTTCACGCCGAAGGGCCGGGACGTCAGGCTGCGGGCCTTGCGGATCTGGTCACGGAACAGGTCGGGGCGCATGCTGCCGGCCCCGATCAGACCCAGCCCCCCGGCGTTGCTGACGGCGGCGGCGAGCTTCGCCCCGCTGTTGTAGACCATGCCGCCCTGGACGACGGGGATCTCGCAGCCGAAGAGCCGGCAGAGCGGATTGTCCGACCAGTCCAGCGTCATTTTCCGCCGCCCCTTCCCCGGGTCTTTGCACGCAGCTCCGTGACGGTGCTGCCGCCGATCCCCCAGTTGTCGGTCTCGACCTCGTCGATCACCACAACCGTGGTGGCGGGATCCTTCCCGAGAACGTCGACCAGCAACTGCGTGGCCCCCTCGATGAGCCGGAGCTTCTGCTCGGCCGTGGCGCCCTCGCGGGTGATGCGGATGTTGACGTAGGGCACGGGCCCTCCTCCCCGGGCTAGAGGCCCAGATCGTCCGCGACGGGGACCAGGGCCGCCAGGACGTGGGTGATGACCTCGTCCTGTTCCAGGCCCAGGTCGGCGGCGCCCTCGGCGATTTCTTCCCGGTTCACCTTGGCGGCGAAATCCTTCTTCTTGAGCTTCTTGCGCACCGACTTGACCTGCACCTGGGCGATCTTCCGCTCGGGCTGGACCATGGCGCAGGCCATGCAGAATCCGCACAGCTCGTCGACCGCGAACAGCCATCTGGCGCAGTCGTTCTCCCGGGGCACCCCGGTGTACGACGCGTGGCTCAGGATGGTGCGGACGAACTCCTCGGGATAGCCCTTCCCGCGCAGGATCTCCGCCCCCTTCAGGGGATGATCCGGAGCTTCGGGGTACATCTCGTAGTCGAAGTCGTGGAGCAGCCCCACGGCCGCCCAGTACACCGGGTCGTTGCCCGTCCGCTCGGCGGCGGCCTTCATGGCGGCCTCCACGGCGTAGGCGTGCCGGCGCAGGCTGTCCGTCTCGGTGTACTCGTGCAGCAGGGCCAGGGTGGTGTCTCGGTTGTAGAGGTCGCTCATGCGGGATCTCCGGGCTGGGGTTGGCGCAAAGCTCCAGGATACCGTGGGCCGGGGGATAAGGCAACGGCCGGGCTACAGCTGCAGCCGGTCGTGGTTGTCCTTCAGCCAGGCCATGCCTTCGCGGTGCCAGGGACAGGCCACGTCCAGCAGGGCATAGAAGCGGGGGCTGTGGTTCAGGTGCACCAGGTGGCAGACCTCGTGAGCGACCACCGCGTCGATGACCGCCGGGGTGGCCATCACCAGGCGGTAGCACAGGGAGATCGTGCCCCGGGAGGAGCAGCTGCCCCAGCGGCTGATGCGCTCGCCGATGATCACCCGGGACGGCTCGTGTCCGATGAGGTCGGCCCAGCGGGCCACGCGGCCGGGAAGATCCTGTCTGGCCAGGCGCCTGAGATAGGTCTCCAGGGCAGGCCGGGGATCCAGGATGTCCCCGGGCGGAAGGGCCAGGTCCAGCGTCCCGTCCCGGAGGGTCATGACCGGGCGGATGCGCCCCGCAGCCAGAGGACCGATCCTGAGGGTGCGATCCACGCCGAAGACCAGGATGCCGGATCCGGTGGCGTAATGCTTCCGCACCGGGCCCAGCCTGACCCCCAGTTCGTCCACCCGGGGGTCAAGCCAGTCCCCGAACTCCTCCAGCAGAGCCGGCACCTCGGCGTATGCCACCCGCCAGGGCAGGGTGACGACGACCCCCTCCCGAGGGCAGATCCGGATGCCGAGCTTGCGGGCCCGCCGGCTCTTGCGGACCCGGTAGCGAAGGGGTCTGCCGTTCAGGAGGGTGGTTTCGGTCCTCTGAGACACGGGATCCTTCCAGGGTGGAAAAGACCAGGGGCGGCCAGGCGGCCGCCCCATTCCATTGGCGCCGCGGTCTAGGCCGCCGCGTTCCTCGCGTCGATCCTCCGGGTGATCCCGATGAAGATCAGCAGGGCGATCAGGGAGATCAGGCCGACCCCGGCGTACGCGTACCACAGGTAGTGGGCGTGGGCGTACTCCACGGGCATGGGGCCCTGTCCGGCCAGGGCCAGTTCATGGGCGGCCTTGGCCGCCGGATCCAAAGTCCCGGGCTCGGGGCAGTACTTGCTCAGCAGGTAGCCCGAGAACAGGAAGCCGAAGACCCAGGCGAAGAAGGTGTTCATGTGGGCGAAGCCCAGGAAGGTGCCCTCCTTGCCGTCGGGCGCCTGCTTGGACGCGAATTCCAGCCACTTGGGGCTCAGGAAGCACTCGGCCAGTCCCTGGATGGCGATGCCGATGATCATCATGAAGGTGATCGGGTGCAGCTGGAGGCCGAAGATGTCCACCGTCCCGTGGATCCAGGCCGAGAAGGACATGGTGACCGCCGAGAAGGGGATCATGCACATGGCCACCAGGATGGCGTTCTGGGGCTTCCAGGTCCGGACCAGCTGGGTGATCAGGACCACGAAGAGCACCACCACCAGGGGGTTGATGTTGGCGTACCATTCCGGCTTGTAGGTCTCGCCGGCCATCCGCAGGACGTAGTCCGGCATCGAGGCGTACAGCTGGCCCTGGATGGCCCAGAACCCGGCGGTGATCAGGATCAGGGCGAGGAAGCGGCCGTTGGACATGGCCAGCCACATGCCTTGCAGGGTTTCCCGGACCGTGGCGGCCTTGCCCGTCCTGGCATCCTTGTCGGGAAAGTAGGTCAGGGCCACGATGATCAGCGCCAGGAGCGAGGCCCCGGCGGAGAAGTAGGGAACGGTTTCCACCCCCATCTGGATGCGCATGGGCGCGACGATGGTCTTGCCGGTGAAGGACCCGATGTTCACCACCATGTAGAAGATCGAGAAGGCCCGGGCCCGGTTGTCCAGGTCCGAGGACTTGGAGACCGTCCCGGAGATGACCGGCTTGACGATGGCCCCGCCGATGATGACCAGGGTCAGCCCGACCAGTACGGGTCCCAGGGTGTGGAACACCCCGAGGGATCCGTAGCCGACCGCGAGCAGGGCGAAGGCGATCATCAGGGCCGGCCGGAACCCGATCCGGTCGGCGATGGCGCCCGTGAAGAAGGGCACCAGGTAGATCCAGCCGCCGAAGTAGGCGGCCACGGCGCCGGCCTGGACGTCGTCCAGCCCGACCACGCGGATCAGGTAGGTCCGCAGGGCGATGAAGGTCCCGTAGTAGGCGGCCCGTTCACAGAGCTCGGCGGCGTTCCCCGTCCAGAACATGCGGGGAAAACGCCAGGTCGTCGCGGCTTGGGTCATGAGGTCGGCTCCCGGGTGGAGGGGGGGGTTCAGGGGATGGTTCGATTTTCCCATGATTCTAGGGGTTCGGACCCGGTTTGGGTACCCCGAAAATCCCCCCGCCTCCACGGACTTGACAATTTTTGCCCCGGATCGTTTATCCATCTTGACAAACCGCCGGTTGGCGGTACTTTATCGCCCCACAACCGGATCGGCGCCCCCCGGAATTTCACCGGGTCGGCGGGTCCCTCCGGCACCCTGCCTCGAAAGGAGGCCTGGCGTGCGTTGTCATCCCGAAACGGTGCATCGCCTCGAAGAGCGGTTGCCCGTGTACCGGAAGGAGACCGAGTCGGACTTTTCCGACGAGCCTCCGTCCAAATCTGCTGAACCTCCCCATCCTGACCACCAGGCGGAAGAGATTCCCGCCTTTTTTCTTGCCCGCAAACCGCCGACCTGCGGCCCGAAGACGCGATCCTTCCGGCGCCTGCACTTCCCCGACGTCGCCGACGCCGAGTGGAACGACTGGCACTGGCAGATGCGTCACCGCATCCGCACCCTCGAGCAGTTCGAGAACATGCTCGTTCTGACCGAGTCCGAACGCCGGGCCATGCGCCAGGGCGGATCCATGCTGCCCGTGGGGATCACTCCCTACTACTTCAGCCTCCTGGATCCCCATGACCCGAACCAGGCCCTGCGGCGGACGGTCGTTCCCGTGCAGGACGAATTCCTGCGCACGACCGGCGAGGCCGACGACCCCCTGGGCGAGGACGAGCACACACCAGTTTCGGGGATCGTGCACCGGTACCCCGACAGGGTGCTGTTTCTCGTTCACGACCACTGTTCAACCTACTGCCGCTACTGCACCCGTTCGCGGGTGGTCGGCCAGGGCGAACTGATGCCCCAGAAGGACCGCCTCCAGGAGGGCCTGGACTACATCCGGCGCACTCCTGCCGTGCGGGACGTCCTGCTGTCGGGCGGCGACCCCCTGACCATCGGCGACGAGAAGCTGGACTGGCTGCTGGGCGAGCTGCGGAGCATCCCCCACGTCCAGTTCATCCGCATCGGGACCATGGTGCCGGTGGCCATGCCCCAGCGCATCACGACCAAGCTCGCGCGGATGCTGAAGAAGCATCATCCCCTGTGGATGAGCATCCACTTCACGCACCCGGACGAGTGCACCCCCGAGTCCGTCCGCGCCTGCCGGCGTCTGGCCGACGCGGGCATCCCCCTGGGATCGCAGACGGTGCTGCTCAAGGGCGTCAACGACAGCGTCGCGACGATGAAGCAGCTGCTCCACCGCGAGCTGATGATGCGCGTGCGACCCTACTACCTCTACCAGTGCGACCCGATCTCGGGCTCGGCCCACTTCCGGACCAGCGTGCAGAAGGGCCTGGACATCATCCAGGGGCTGCGGGGCTGGACCACGGGCTACGCCCTGCCCACCTACGTGATCGACGCCCCCGGCGGCGGCGGCAAGATCCCCCTGCAGCCCGGCTACCTGGTCGGCCGCGAGGGCGACGACGTCCTGCTGCGCAGCTTCACCGGCGAGATCCACCGCTACCCGGATCCCGTCGCGGTGGAGGTGACGGCATGAGGATCGGGCTGACCTACGACCTGAGGGACGATTACCTCCGCATGGGCTACTCGGAGGAGGAGACGGCCGAGTTCGACCGCCTGTCCACCATCGAGTCCATCGAACGGGCCGTCCGCAACTGCGGCCACGAGACCGACCGCATCGGCCACGCCCGGGCCCTGATGCGCCGGCTCGTGGCCGGCGACCGCTGGGACCTGGTGTTCAACATCGCCGAGGGCCTGCGCGGCATCGGCCGCGAGGCCCAGGTCCCGGGGATCCTGGACGTGTACGGCATCCCCTACACCTTCAGCGACCCCATGGTGACCGCCCTCAGCCTGCACAAGGGCATGACCAAGCGGGTGCTGCGGGACGGTGGGCTGCCCACGCCCGACTTCGCCGAGATCACCAGGCCCGAGGATCTCGACGGCCTGGACCTGCGGTTTCCCCTGTTCGCCAAGCCCCTGGCCGAAGGAACGGGCAAGGGGATCGACGGGGCCTCGGTCATCCACGACCCGATCCAGCTGCGCGAGCGCTGCCTCGAACTGCTGGGGCGCTTCGGCCAGCCCGTGCTGGTGGAGAGCTACCTGCCGGGCCGGGAGTTCACCGTCGGCATCACAGGCACCGGGGACCGGGCCTCGGTGCTGGGCACCCTGGAGATCGTGCTGCTCAAGGGCGCCGAGGACGGGGCCTACACTTACACCAACAAGGAGTTCTGCGAGGAACTGGTCGAGTACCGGCACGTCACCCGTGACGACCCCACGGTCGCCATGGCCGAGGACACCTCGCTGGCCGCCTGGCGCCTGCTGGGGTGCCGGGACGGCGGTCGCCTGGATCTGCGGGCCGGCGTCGACGGGGTTCCCCAGCTCATGGAGCTGAACCCGCTGGCCGGGCTGCATCCGGAGCATTCGGACCTGCCCATGATCGCCACCGCGGTGGGAATGCCCTACGTGGAACTGATCCGCCGCATTCTCGACTCGGCCGCCGAGCGGGTCGGGGCCGAGCCCCCCCTGCGGGAGGAGGTCCTCGATGCGATTGCTCCTGGTCCACAACAGCGTGCCGCCGGGCGCGCCTCCTGACGAGGCGGACGTCCTGGTCCAGGCCGCGGCGGTCCAGGCCGTCCTGGAGCACCGCGGCCACACCGTCGAGCGCTACGCCTGCGGTCTCGATCTCCGGGGGTTGGAAGAAGCCGTGGATTCGGCCTCCCCCGACCTGGTCTTCAACCTGGTTGAGAGCCTGGGCGGTCACGGCCGCCTGATCCACCTGGTTCCCGACGTCCTGGAGGCCGTCGGCGTCCCCTACGCCGGCTGCCCTGCCGACGCCATCCACCTGACCTCACACAAGGCCCTGGCCAAGCGCCTGATGCAGGATGCGGGCCTGCCGACCCCTCCCTGGGTCACGGGCGGGCCCTTCGCCGGGAACGCCGAGCGCCACGGACGCTGGATCATCAAGTCGGTCTGGGAGGACGCCTCGCTGGGGCTGGACGACGACGCCCTGGTTGACGGTGATCCTGACGAGGTGTCCGCCCTGATTGACACCCGTGCAGGCACCCCGGGCGCTCCCTGGTTCGCCGAGGCCTTCGTGGAGGGCCGGGAGTTCAACCTCGCGATCCTGGACGGCCCGCAGGGCCCCCGGGTCCTGCCCCCCGCCGAGATGCTCTTCCAGGACTATCCCGAGGGCAAGCCCCGCATCGTGGGCTACGCCGCCAAGTGGGACGAGGACTCTTTCGAATTTTCCCACACCGTGAGGACCTTCGACTTCGCCGCCGCCGAAGGGCCCCTGCTCACCGAGCTGTCGAGGCTGGCCCTCGCCTGCTGGGTCCTGTTCGGCATGCGCGGCTGGGCCCGGGTGGACTTCCGGGTGGACGCAGGCGGCCGGCCCTGGATCCTCGAGGCCAACGCCAATCCCTGCCTGGCCCCGGACGCCGGTTACGCCGCCGCCCTGGACCGGGCCGGCATCCCGTTCCACGAGGCCGTCGAGGGCATCGTGGCCTCGGCGAGGTGACCCATGTTCCGGATCCGCCGCATCCACGACGACCTGCTGCCGGTCAATCGGGAGGCCATCGCCCAGGTCCAGCAAATCATGCGCGAGCAGTTCCCTGACCTGCCGATCCGCGATCTCGAGGGGATCGTGAAGAACCTGCGGGATCCCTTCGCCCAGCGGTTCCGCGCCATCCTGCACGTGGCCGAGAAGCAGAACGGTCCGGTCCAGGGTTTCGCCCTGGTCCTGTTCGAGCCGACCCTGAAGATGTTCTTCCTCGACTTCATCGCCTCCTCGGCTCGATTGACCAGCCGCGGGATCGGCGGGGCGCTGTACCAGCGGATCCGGGAAGAGGCCCTCGAATTCGGCGCCGAGGCCATCTTCTACGAATGTCTGCCCGACGAGGCGGACGATTGCCCGGATCCGGCCCTGCTGGCCGAGAACAAGGCGCGTCTGAGGTTCTACGAGAACTACGGGGCCCGACCGGCCGTCAACAACGACTACACCCGCCACCTGCCCGGAAGCAGCGAATGCATGCCCTACCTGGTGGTCGACACCCTGGGCACGGGCAAGCCCCTGCGGCGGACCTTCGTGCGGCAGGCGGTGCGGGCCATTCTCGAGCGCAAGTACGCCCACCTCTGCCCTCCCGATTACGTCGAGGCCGTGGTCTTCTCCTTCAAGGACGATCCCGTACTCCTGCGGGAGCCGCGTTACGTCAAGGCACCGGTTCCGGCGCCCGCCTCCCCCGCCGTGCACACCGGGGAGCGCATCGCCCTGTTCGTCAACGCCAGCCACGACATCCACCACATCCACGACCGTGGCTACGTGGAAGCTCCGGTGCGGGTCCAGCGCATCCTGCAGGAACTGGACAAGAACGGGATGTGCGAGCGGCTTCCCGCCCGGGAGCGATCCCTGGATGCGGTCAAGCAGGTCCACGACCGGGGGTTCGTGGACTACGTCCGCAAGGTCTGCATGGACATGCCCGAGGGGAAATCCCTCTACCCCTACGTCTTCCCCATCCGCAACCACGCGCGGCCGCCGGTGGACCTTGCCATGCGGGCCGGCTACTACTGCATCGACACCTTCACCCCCCTGAACCGCAACGCCTTCCTGGCGGCGCGGGGCGCGGTGGACTGCGCCCTGGCCGGCGCCGAAGCCCTGCGCCGGGGGCGTCGTCTGGCCTACGCCCTGGTGCGTCCGCCGGGACATCACGCCGAGCACCGGGTCTTCGGGGGGTTCTGCTACTTCAACAACACGGCCATCGCCGCCCACGACCTGGCCGGCCTGGGCCGCGTGGCGATCCTGGACGTGGACTATCACCACGGCAACGGGCAACAGGACATCTTCTATGCACGGGAAGACGTGCTGACCATCTCCATCCACGGCCACCCGAGGTTCGCCTACCCCTACTTCTCGGGGTACGCCGAGGAACAGGGCGAGGGCGCAGGCAAGGGCTTCAACCTGAACCTGCCCTTGCCCGAGCAGGTGGACGGCGAGCGCTACCGGGAGGCGCTGGGCCGGGCGCTGCGGCGCATCGAGAGCTTCCGGCCGACGGTGCTCGTCGTCGCCCTGGGGCTGGATACGGCCAAGGGGGATCCCACCGGGACCTGGACCCTCAGGGCCGAGGACTTCCACGAGAACGGGCGCCGCATCGGCGCTCTGGGCCTGCCCACCCTGGTGGTCCAGGAGGGCGGTTACAGAACGCGAACGCTGGGCGTGAACGCCCGCGGTTTCTTCACCGGACTGGCCAAGGGAGCAAGAGAGCGATGATCGAGCAGAAAACACCGAGGACCCACATCGTGTTCCGGGAAGCGGTCCTGCAGACCGACATCGAGGCGGTGCGGGGCGTCGTCGCCGGCACCGGTTTCTTCAGCGCCGAGGAGGTCGCCATCGCGGCCGAGCTGGTCGAGGAGCGCCTGCAGAAGGGCCCGGCCAGCGGCTACGAATTCATCTTCGCCGAAGTCGACGGCGCCGTGAAGGGATACAGCTGTTACGGCCTCATCCCCTGCAGCACGGTGAGCTGGGACCTGTACTGGATCGCCGTGGCGCCCGACCAGCAGGGCTCGGGCCTGGGCCGCAAGGTCCTGGACCTGACCGAGCAGCGTATCCGGGAAGCCGGCGGTCTGGCCGTGTACGCCGAGACCAGCGGTCGCGAGCAGTACACCCCGACCCGCGGGTTCTACGGGCGCTGCGGTTACGCGACCGGCGCGGTGTTCGAGGACTTCTACGGCCCGGGCGACGCCAAGTACGTCTTCGTCAAGCGCCTGGATCGGCAGGGTTGAGCGGCGGGAATTGACTGCGGTTGCCTTTCGATGCTAAGGTCGACCGATCCGGCGGCTATCGGCAGCAAGCCCCCTCTTCCCGCCGGTTCCGAATTTCACCGACCCCAGCGGAGACCGGGCCCCGTGAGCGATCAACTCGATTTTCTGGACCTCATCGTCTCCAGGTTGGATGACGCCGGGATTCCGTACATGCTCACCGGTTCGGTGGCCATGTCCATCTATGCCGAACCCAGGATGACCCGGGACATCGACCTGGTGGTCGAATGCGGTGGAACCAGCGCCTCCCAGTGGGTTTCCCTTTTTTCGACCGACTGCTACATCAGCGAGGACGCCGTCCGGGATGCCCTGGAACGGACGGGAATGTTCAACATCATCCACCTCGAAAGCGTGGCCAAGGCGGATTTCATCATCCGGAGCCCGGCGGAGTACCGCCAGGTCGAATTCCGGCGCAGGATCGGCAAACGGATCGGGAACCGGGACATCCAGGTCGTTGCCCCGGAGGACCTTTTCCTCTCGAAGCTCATCTGGTGGATGGAGGGCGGGTCGGAAATCCAGCGTCGCGACCTGAAGCTCCTCCTCGATACCGCACATCCCCTCGATCTGGATTATATCGAAGCGTGGGCCGGGAAGCTTGGCGCCCGCGACAAGCTCAAGGAGATCATGACGTGAAGAGCGACACCTCCCGGGCGATGCAGGAGAAGTACCGGGGCATGCTGATGGCCATGGCCCCCGGGGAACGCCTCGCCGCCTGTTGCGCGATGTTCGACACCGCCAAGACCCTCGCCCTCGCCGGTCTGGCCGACGAGCCCGATCCCCAGGGATTATCCCTGAAAGCCCGCCTCTTCCTCCGCCTCTACGGGAGGGATTTTCCTCCGGAAGAACGCCGGAGGATCGTCGCCGTCCTGCAAGGCCGATAAGTCGCCGTCGCAGGGCCGGACGGAGCTCTCAATCCCGGAACAGCGCTTTGACCCGTCCCCAGGATGCGCCTTCGGCCGGTAGGACCTCAGGGTCGCCCCAGCGAACCACCACCCGCCCGGAATAGGGGAGGACGGGCCGGTTGTCGCGGACGTCGATCACGATGTGGAGTTCGTAGGAACCGGGGATAAGGACGACCGAGGCCCGGTCCCCGCCCGATCCGGAAGCCAGGACTGCGTATTCCAGATCGCCGGGAAACCAGAGGATGACGGTGTGGGCGTCGGTGTCCAGATCGCCGGCCACGCTTCGCTCGGCCACCAGGGCCGTGGACGCGATGACCTCCAGGGCACAGGCCAGATCGACCTGGTAGGTTGCCGCCAGGAAAAGGGGAGCTTCGAAGACCGGCCACCCTCCCGCGTACACCAGGCTGTCACCCGCGCACTCCACCTGCCAGGGATCCTCGCAATAGCTGCCGTACCCCCCCTCGGTCTGGGTTGCGAAGAACCCGACCGCCTGGCCCTCATCGAGTTCCCAGTAGCACCAGCCGGGGACGGGACTGGCCGTCACCTCGACGTGGTGATGCAAATCTCCCCATGCCCCGGTGACCTCTGCGCCCTCCCAGCCCAGCGACCCGGCTGGAAGCAGGACGACCAGCAGCGTGATGAGGACCGCGCTCCTCATTCCCCTCCCGCGACCCCGTAGGCCATCTGCATGTTGGCGGCCACGCCCCAGCCGTCGCGCCCGACGGCGATCACCCCGACCGACCACTCGGGCGGGAAGGAGGCCACCGCCTCGGTGACGGCGTTCTGCGTACTCATGCCCGAGGCCATCAGGTTGTAGACCGTGCGGGCCAGCATCTGGCGGATGATCTCCTCGCCGTGCCCGGTGCAGGCCACCGCCCCGTACGGGCCCGCATAACTGCCGCAGCCGTAGATGGGCACGTCGCCCACGCGACCGTCCAGGGTGATCGACGTGCCGCCGGTCGACAGGGTGACGGCGAAGGTGCCGTCGCCGCCGCGGGTGACGGTGCCCACGGTGTCGCCGGTCTCGGGCCCGGCGTTTTCAGGAACCGTGGCGGGAGCATCGGGCGGGGGGCCGGGGAAGTTCCAGGCCCTGCGCCAGTCGAAGGTGTCGTAACCCCCGCCGGCCTTGCCCTCCAGCACCTGCTGCCATCTCTTCCGGAATTTCGCCTCGGCCTCGGGGCAGACCGGCACCACGTCCGCGAAGCCCATGGCGTGGGCGAAGCGGGTGGCCCCGTCGCCGGCGAGCATGCGATGGGGCGTGTCCAGCACCGCCCGCGCCACCCGGATGGGATTGCGGACCCGCTCGATCACCGCCACGGCCGCGAACTCCCCGTCCGACGTCATCAGCGCCGCGTCCATCTGGATGGTCTTGCCGTCGAGGCGGATGTTCGCCCCGGTGCCGGCGTTGAAGATGGGGATGTCCTCCATGATCACCGTGCCCGAGACGGCCCCCTCCAGGGCATCGCCTGTGGCCAGGATGGTGGCCAACGCGGTGTCTGCGGCCTCCTGGCACTGCGGGGACCAGTCCGGCGGGGAGCCGACCCCGCCGTGGGTCACGGCCAGGGGTGCGACTGCCACGGCCCCTCCCGCAGACAGGGCGATTTCCGGGCCGCCGACCGACCCCTCCTCGACCTCCTGACACGCGGACACGGCCGCCAGGGCGGCCACCAGCAACAGCGCGACGATTCGTTTCATGATTCGCTCCCGGTCGGGTCAAGTGGGCGGGCGTTCCCGGTCAGGATAGCACGATCGGCGATGCGGTTCACTCGCCGGGATAGCGCATCCCCCAGCGGGCGCGGATGGCGTCGAGGGTGGCCATGACGGCCACCGATTCGTCGAGGGGCATGACCGGCGACTCGCGCTCTCCCCGGCGGATCAGGTCCATGAAGTGCTCGGCCTCGTGGGCGAAGCCCTGGCCGCGGTGGGGATGGGTGGTGGTCTCCCCGTCCTCGTTGCCCTTGCCCACCGTGATCGTGGTGGCCGCCCACCACGGGGCGTGGATGCGGATCCAGCCCTCGGCGCCCAGGATGCGCGCGTCCTTGGGCGTGTCCACGGTGAAGGAGGTGGCGAAGACCGCCGACCGGCCTGCGGCGTGGTGCATGATGACCGCCACCTCCTCGTCCACCCCCGTGGGAGCGAGGGTGGCCGTCGTCTCGAAAGTCAGCGGCGGACCGAACAGGTTGAAGGCCATGGCCACGGGATAGACGCCCAGGTCGAGGAGGGTCCCGCCGCCGAGGGCCGGGTCGAACAGGCGGCTTCGGGGGTCGTAGGTCGCGCGGAAACCGAAGTCCGTCAGCAGCAGCCGCGGGTCGCCGATGGTCCCGGCGGCGATGACCTCGTGGACCCGCACGATGGCCGGCAGGAATCGTGTCCACATGCCTTCCATGAGCAGGACGCGGTTCTCCCTGGCGGCCGCGGCCATGCGCCGGGCCTGGGCGGCGCTCAGAGCGAAGGACTTCTCGCACAGGACGTGCTTGC
>Ga0180009_10000536_pt1 | contig 52349 bp, 48 predicted proteins | sample OS_PC_MetaG_FD_123537 | JGI IMG/M metagenome (GOLD analysis project Ga0180009, IMG submission 123537) | Groundwater microbial communities from the Aspo Hard Rock Laboratory (HRL) deep subsurface site, Sweden - OS_PC_MetaG | ecosystem: Environmental > Aquatic > Deep subsurface > Groundwater... | reverse complement strand
CCATAGGGAGCCTCCTTGTGGGTCTGACTCGGGGCGATTTATTCGACCCCGCTCGCTCATTATATGAGCTGTTCGCCACCTGGAGGCTCCCATTTTCAATTACTTATGCATTCAAACAGTATACTCAATTGGCATGCTTTTTCACCCTTGTTATGCTCTTGTCATGGCAAGAATGGCACGAGTTATAGCCCCTGGCATACCGAATCATGTTACCCCGCAGGGGAATCGTCGCCAGCAGACTTTTTTCTGGAGTCAGCCGAGGGACGTTGCTTGCTAATTAGCTATTTTTTAATTCCAGCGCCCATGTCGTTCGAAAGAGTGCTGGACACGCGCCCTTATCTCTGTTGACACCTGACACCTGAGACCTGACACGTTACGGGTTACACTCTGCCATGATCAAAAGTTTCAATCATAAGGGATTGCGCGATTTTTTCATGAATGGCAGCGGGAAAGGGATAATCGCCGAGCATGAAAAGAGGCTGAAGCTGATTTTGATCCGTCTGCATGCGAGCATTTCTACTGACGATATGATTCTTCCTGCTTTCAAGCTGTATGCCTTGAAAGGGGAGAGGCAAGGGTATTATGCGGTGACGGTTTCCGGTAACTGGAGAGTGATTTTCAGGTTTGAAGGGAATGATGCCGTTAATGTTGATTATCTTGATTACCCTTAATAAGGGTAACTATGTTGATGCACGATCCCTCACATCCCGGCGAATTGATCCGGGACATATGCCTTGAACCTTTGGGGCTTACCGTTACCGAGGCCGCAGCTGGGCTTGGCGTAACCAGGAAAACACTGTCCAGCCTTTTGAGCGGGCATTCCTGTGTGATGCCGGTTATGGCTATCCGTTTGTCCAAAGCCTTTGGCGGAAGCCCTGCAAGTTGGCATCATCACCAGATGCAGTTCGACCTGTGGCATGCTCAACAAAAGGCAACAAGTTTGAAAGTGAAAGATTTTTGCCATGCCACTTGAACATGCGTTCCCCTTTGCTATAAGGGGAGGCGAAGAATGCGGCCACCTTGGGCGGATCACCCAATAAGCCACCGGCAAAGCCGGTGGCTTATTTAATTTTTAAGCAACGACCCCGTATTTTTTCAGTATTGTGTTCGCCTGGGAAATACCGCACCATGGAAAAGAGCCCTGGTCGAGCGTGAGCATCTTCCCCTTGCTGCTTCACACTACCCCCAAATTCTGGTGTTCAGGTTTCGGCCGGGGTTTTTTTGACAATCAACAGTAGGCAATAAAAAAGGCGGAGCGCGATCAGCGCTTCGCCTTTTTTGTCAGTGCATCAAAAAAACAGATCAGACAGTCAGGTCGTTGCGCACCGTCTTGCGCGGGCCGCCGTGGCCTGCCGTGCTCCAGTCCCGGATTGGGGCGATGGCTGCGAGGCCTTCCTTGTTGTCGATGCGCACCAGCTTGTCGTGGATGGACTGCCAGATGCAGGGTACGTCCTTGTGGATCTCGCAGCGCCCGCCCACCGAACCGCCGCAGGGGCCGTTCATCAGGCTCTTGGCGCAACGGGCCACCGGGCAGAGGCCGCCGGTGAGGTGGAGGACGCAGTTGCCGCAACCGGCGCATTGCTCGCTCCACACGCCCTGCTCGGCGGAACCGCCGAAGGATACGGTGTTCACCCCTGGGTAGACCTTGGCCATGGGCCGCAGGTTGGCGATGAAGTTGACCCCCACTCCGCAGGCCATGGAAACGATGGCGTCGTACTGACCGTCCCACTGGTCCATGGAGTCGATGTATTCTTTGTCGCACTGACGCACCAGGGTGGCCTCGATGGTCGAAACCTCCTGGCCTGCCTTCTGCTTGCCCAGACGGATCAGGGAGGCCAGAATCTCCACCTCGCGCTCGCCCCCGGCAGAGCAGACCGTGACGCAGCCGCGGCAGCCCAGAACCAGGATGCGCTTGGCGTCCTTCACCATGTCCATGATTTCATTGATGGGTTTTCTTTCAGCTATAATCATTTCGCGCCTCCCTGACACCCTGAGGGCATAAGTTTCGTTTGAGCAGGCAAGCTGCTCAACTCAGCTTTAAACGGGCTCGGGCCCAAGGTGGTAATCCGTTCGTCCATCTCCTGGGCGGCCTTGACAAAGCCGGGGTGGAAGCCGCGCTCCAGGTGGTACATCTCGATACGTTCCGGTTCGACCCCAAGTTCGGCCAGGGCCTTCTTGATGGCCGCTACCCGTTTGGCGGCCCGCTGGCTGCCCATGAGGTTGTGGCATTTGTCCAGGGGGCATCCGGCTACGTACACGCCGTCCGCGCCGTCTTCAAAGGCCTTGAGGATTGTGCTGACCTCGAGCTTGCCGGTGCAGACCAGCCGGTGGATGGTCACGCTTTTGGGGAAACCATCGGCAAGCAACCCTTGGGGCCCTTCGGCCAGGGTCTGCTGGGAGGTGTAATGGCAACAGAATGCTTGAATATTCGGGGTAAAGGACATTGGAATCACCGTGCTACTGATTTGCGCCGCAGGCGGCGATCAAGCGCTCGTCCTCGGACTCGTTTAAGCGTATGGCCTGGGCCGGACACTCGGAGGGGCAGATGCCGCAACCCCTGCATTCCTGCGGGTCAATGGCAGCCTTGCCCTGGTCGTCGATCTTGGGAATCCGCCAGGGGCAGACCCGGACACAGGTGAGGCAGGAGACGCAGAGGTCGCGTTCCACCCAGGCGGCCTTGCCTTTGTCCAGCAGGTCCTGCTCGGTGATGTAGCCTGCCTTCATGGCCAGCTGGCGCAGGGCGACCATGATTTCGGCGAACCGGACGTCCTGGGGGCAGACAAAGACGCAACTGCGGCACCGGGAGCAGAACCAGAGCAGGTCGGATTTGAGCAACGTGTCTTTCAAGCCCATGCGGATCATGTGGATGATCTTTCTGGGGTCGAAGTCGGGGATTGCCTGGCTGACCGGGCAGATACCGCTGCAGGCGCCGCAGGAAAAACAGCGGTTCAGGAATTCGCCACCCGGAATCGCGGTTACCTCGGCACTGAAGGCCGAATTGATATCCTTGCTGGAGATTGCCATAACTAAGCCTCATATGAAGATATGAAACCCGGCAAAGGGCGCCGGGTAATTTTTTTTCTCCGGTTGGTCCGGGGGGAGACCCCATTGAACCAAAAAAGCGTCGCGTACTCTAGCATAAAAAACAAACACGCCCAATAGGTATATCTACCGGAATAAGCGGTTTTTAGGGGGTCGGCCAGCGGAGTCGGCAACCGCGATGGCATTGCAAAAAAAGTTGTCACACAGGTGAAAACCGGTGTCCAGCCTTTCTTTAAGCACGTAGAAAAACTGGATTCCTGCTTTCGCCGGAATGACGGGGGCGCCGCGATTTTTGATTTTCCCCTACACCAAAAACCGGAATTCCCCCTTGCCCAGCAGATCCTGAAGATGGAGCACGCCTGCCAGCCTGCCGTTGTGATCGGTCACGGCCAGGAAGGTGATTTCGTGGCGCTGCATGATGCTGAGGGCGTCGGCGGCGAGAAGCTCCGTGGTAATGGTTTTAGGCTTGGCGGTCATGGCCTCCGTCAGGGGGAGTCCGCTCAGGCTGCCGCCATTCTGGCTCAGCAAACGACGAAGATCGCCGTCGGTGAGGATGCCGATAATTGCATCCTCGCGCATGATCAGGACCGCGCCGAGGTTCTTGGCGTTCAGTTCGGCAATGGCCTCCGGCAGGCTGACTGTTTGCGAAACCATGGGGATCGCCGCGCCGGTGAGCATTACCTCGGCGACATTCACCTTGAGGCGCTCCCCAAGGCTGCCGGCCGGATGGTTGCGCCTGAAATCGCATTCCTTGAACTGTTTGAGGTTCAAGAGGACCACGGCCAGGGCGTCGCCCATGGCCAGGGCGGCGGTGGTGCTGGCGGTGGGGGCCAACCCCAGGGGGCACGCCTCCTGGGGCACCGCCACCTTGAGTACCGCGTCAGCGCTCAGAGCCAGGCCTGAGCCCGGGTTGCCGGTCATGGCAATGATTTTGGCCCCGCGTTTTTTGAGGTTGGGGATCAACAGGCTCAGTTCCGCGGTTTCGCCGCTGTAGGAGATGGCAAGAATCACGTCCTGGGGGTCCACCATGCCCAGATCGCCGTGCATGGCTTCCACCGGATGCAAAAACAGGGCAGGAGTGCCTGTGCTGTTCATGGTGGCGGCGATCTTCTGGCCGATGATCCCTGATTTGCCGATGCCGGTAATCACCACCCGGGCCGAACAGGCCATGATCATGGTCACCGCCTTATCAAAATCGGCGTCGATCTGGTCGAGCAAGGCGGTGATGCCTTCCGCCTCGATTCTGAGAACTTCCTTGGCCTGTTCAATGCTCATCGGTCTGGGGATTCCTATTTTTTGCCCGTGGACTGGCAGGCGTTCCTGGTGCCGAGGAGAAGCTTGCAAAAATCCATGTCCGGCGCAACAGGATATTCCCCGTCGAAACAGGCCTTGCAATAGTCCTCCGGCGGGCCGCCGCACGCCTCCAGCAACCCCTCAAGGGTGAGGTAGTAGAGGGAGTCAAGGCCCAGATAATCGCGGATTTCGTCAACGGTTTTCTTGTTGGCGATGAGCTCGCCGCCCGAGGGAAAGTCGATCCCGTAATAGCAGGGATTGCGGGTGGGCGGGCAACTGATCAGCATGTGGATTTCCTTGACCCCGGCTTCGCGCAGGGATTTGACCCTGGAGCGGCCGGTGGTGCCCCGGATGATGGAGTCGTCCAGGATGATGACCCGTTTGTCTTTCAAAAAAGAGCGGATGGGGTTCAGTTTGACCCGCACCGAAAAGTCGCGCATGGATTGGGTGGGCTGGATAAAGGTGCGGCCCACGTAGTGGTTGCGGATCACCCCCATCTCCAGCGGAATGCCGGAGGCCTGGGAAAAGCCGATGGCCGCGTAGTTGCCGGAATCGGGAAAGGGCATGACGAAATCCGCCTCGATCTTGCATTCGCGGGCCAGGATTTCGCCCATGCGTTTGCGGCTCTGGTAGACGTTCTTGCCGAAGATGTCGCTGTCGGGCCGGGCGAAATAGACCTGTTCGAAGATGCAGAGGCTGCGGCGCTGGCTGGTTTCAAGGCGGAGGGAGCGCAGGCCCTCGCGGTCGATGATCAGAATTTCGCCGGGCTCGATGTCGCGGACATACTGGGCCTCGACCAGGTCGAGGGCGCAGGTTTCCGAGGCGATGATGAAGCCGCCGTTGTTGAGTTTGCCCAGGCACAGCGGCCTGAAACCGCCGGGATCGCGCACGGCGATGAGCTTGTCCTCGGTCATGAGCAGGATGGAGTAGGCGCCCTTGATGCTCTCGAAGGTGTCGATGAGCGCTTTTTCAAGGCCAAGGTGGGAGCAGCGGGCGAGCAGATGGACCACCACCTCGCTGTCCATGGTGGACTGGAAGATGGAGCCTTTCTTTTCCAACTCGTTGCGCAGGGAGCGGATATTGACCAGGTTGCCGTTGTGGGCCACGGCCACGGTGCAGCCCTGGTGGGTGGCGGTAAAGGGCTGGGCATTGACGATGTTGGAGGCGCCGGTGGTGGAGTAGCGGACATGGCCCACGGTGAGGTGGCCTTTCAGTTCTTGCAGTGTGGCCTCGCTGAAAACCTCGTGCACCAAGCCCATGCCCTTGTGCAGGGAGACCTGGCTGCCGTCGCTGGCCACGATGCCCGCGGACTCCTGGCCGCGATGCTGGAGAGCGTAGAGGCCGAAGTAGGTGAGCTTGGCTGCGTCCTCATGGCCGAAAATTCCGCAAACGCCGCATTCGTCCTTGGGGCGTGATGCGTCTGAGTATGTCATGGCGTTTTGTCCCTCATTATGTAACGGCCCAGCACCACCACATCTGCTTCGTCATCGGCCTACTCATGTGCACCAGCACACTTCGCAGGCCTCTTCCTCGCATCTGCGGCGCTGCTGAACCGTTACATTCCGTGGTTTCGGGCAATTCCTACTAAAGCTGGATCGGCACCGTTATGATGTGTTGTCCGCTCACCCGGAAAAAAGGAGAAAATATACCCCCTTTTATATGGATGGGAAATGTTTTTTTCTCGGGACTATTTTTGGTTTTCCCCGGCGTGGTCCAACCCCAGGAAAAAATTGAGCCAGGAGGAGGTGTTGTTGAGCGCCCAGTTGCGCGGGGGGACAAAGCCCTTCCGCATGGATTCCGGCAGGCCGCAGGCGGCGAGGCGTTCGTAGATCAGCACATAAAGGCAGCGCTTTTTGCCGGGGTACACCTCGCACCAGCCGTCGCGGCTGCCGCCGCAGGGGCCGTTGAGCAGATACTTGGCGCAGCCGGACTGGGGGCAGGCAAAGGCCAGGTCGCCCAAGGTGCAGTCTCCGCAGTTCTGGCAGCCGAAGAGAAGAAACTTGGTCACATGCTCCAGGTGGGTGAGGCTGCTGTGCAGCCAGCCGCCTTCCAGGGCAAGGCAGGCTTTTCTGCACGCCGGGTAGAGGGGCGCTTCCTTGGTGAAGGCCAGGTTGTGGACGAGCCGGGCCATCCGGTAGTTGATTTGCAAGCCTGCCCGCTTCTCGTCGCGGGGCGCGGGCTCGGTCGTGTTGAGGCCGGTTGCCGCATCCTTTGTGTAGAGATAGAAGCCATCCCGGTGCCAGTAGCCCATCTCCTTTACCAGTTCCTGCCAGTTCCCGGCAAGGGAATCGGCGGTGGTGAGAAGAAAGTCGATGTTGTCATAGGTGAGTCCAGGGCCGCCGAGATGGGCGCCCGCATAGCCCAACCCCTTGAGGATGGCCAGGAGCTTGGCCCCCCGCAGCAGCCGGGCCTGCTTGCCCTTGTCAGGGCTGTCGGCCTCGCGGCGGATTTCCGCGTACAGGGCATCTGTGATGATGCAGCCGGGGATCTTTCCGGTGTGCATCAGGGCGGCCACAGTGAGATTGGGAACAAAAACATTGCCCAGCACCGGCAGGTTGAACCCGTTCTGCCGGACATACTGGATCAGTTCGTGGAATTTGCGGGCATCGTAGCCGACTTGGGTGATGATGTAGTCTGCGCCATGCGCAGCCTTGCGGTGGAGTTTCGCGTACTGCATCAGCAGCTCAGGTTCCAGCCGTTTGAAGGGGGAGAGGGCCACGCCCATGAGAAACGAGGTGGGGCTGATTCCGTCCCGGCCCAGACCGTAGTTCCCCCGGTTCATCCGGGATATCAGATCCAGAACATGCACCGAGCCGAGATCAAAGACCGGCTTGGCAAAGCCCTGGTAGCCTTCCTGGGGATAATCGCCGGTGATCACCAGCAGATCGCGGATGCCCAGGCGGTCCCAGGCAAAAAGCAGGCTCTCCATCTGGTTGCGGTTCTTGTCCTTGCTGGAAAAATGGACAATAACGTCAAGGCCCATCTGTTGGATCTCGCGGCCCAGGATCTCCGGGGAGAGGGCGGAATGGCCGCCGGCGTTTTCGGTGATGCTCACCGCCTGGATGCGCGGGTCGCGGGCCAGTTTTTCGGCCAGATCCAGGGTGCGGTCGTGTTCCCGGCTGTGTCCTCCCCGGCTGGGCACCAGTTCGAGGGTGATGGTGAATTGGGCGGGGGTAACCAGCGATTGGCGGAAGGGGGATTTTTTTTCAGCCAGCATGGGCAGGGGTGTCCGTGGTGTGGGGGTGGATGATTTTTTCCTTGCTCAACAGAAACGGATGGCAGTAAGCATAATCATTATTTCCGGAAAAGGAAACAACCGGGCCAGAGGTGCAGGCCCAAGGTTCAAGGTTAAAGGCTCAAGGATTGGGAGGGCAGGATGGAAAAAAAGACGTTCCGGCGCCAGGCAGGCCAGGTTTTTGATGAGCGGGCCGAGGAGTATGACGCCTGGTTTGAGGGGAGCTTGCTCTTTGCCATTGAGCGCGCCGCGCTAAAGGAACTGGCAACGCCGCTTGTGAGCCCGAAACTGGAGGTCGGCGTCGGTCCGGGCCGTTTTGCCGAGGCTCTGGGGGTGGAATTCGGAATCGATCCGGCCCTTGCTCCGCTGGCGTTTGCCAAAAAACGTGGGGTGCTGGTGAGTCAGGCAATGGGGGAGGCGCTGCCCTATGCCGGTCAGAGCCTGCGGACGGTGCTGCTGCTCTTCACCTTTTGTTTCCTGGCCGATCCCTGTTCGGTGCTGCGCGAGTGCCGGCGGGTGCTCAAGCCCGGCGGGCATCTGGTGCTGGGTCTCATTGTGGCCGACAGCCCGTGGGGGAGAATGCTCCGGCAAAAAAAGCAGGAAGGGCATCCCTTCTATCAACATGCCACCGTGTATGATCCGAGCGAGGCGGAGGGGTGTCTTGGCGAGTGCGGGTTTGTGGTTGAGGAAAGACGCTCCAGCCTGATTCAATCCCCGGATGCGTTGCGGGAGATGGAGCACTCCCGGCCCGGGCTGGTCAGTCAGGCTGGGTTTGCGGTGCTGGTCGCCGGGGCTGGTCCGTGAGCCAGTTTTTCCGTTCCCGCAGGAACTCGACGGCGAGAAAGGTCGCGCCGCTGACGATGATTCCCGCCGCGGCGATCGCCGCCAGCCAGCCATGGGAGTTTTTCCTGTGGCGTTGTTGCGCCAGGGGCGGCAGGTCCCGGGTGCAATAGCGGCAGGCCATGGCCTGGAAATGGATGTCTTCCTTACAGAAGGGACAGGTTCGTGTGCGCATGCTGATTACCATATAGCGACTGCCTGTTGGTTGTCAAGAAGGAGGTGCGGTTTTTGCCCTTTTCTCTCGCTGGGGGAACCGGGTGCGCACAAGATTTTCCTTGTCAGCACCCGGTTCCCTTTGTAAGATGAAGCAATTATACTCTGAACACAATTATCCCCATGAAATAAAAGGAGAAAATTATGGCGAGCGACAAGGTGATCCAGGTTTCCGACGGCGATTTCAGCGCAAAGGCATTACAGTCCGAGACCCCGTTTCTCTTGGATTTTTGGGCGCCGTGGTGCGGACCCTGCAAGGCGATCGGCCCGGTTATCGATGAGCTGGCCGCCGAGTTCGAGGGCAAGGTCAAGATCGGCAAGATGAATGTCGATGATAACCCCGTCACCCCCGGCAAATACGGGATTCGGGCCATTCCCACCCTGATTCTTTTCAAGGGAGGGGAGGTTGCCGACCAGGTGACCGGCGCGGTGGGCAAGCAGCAGCTCAAGGCCATGATCGAAAAGGCTCTGTAATCCTTAACAGGATGGTGAAAAAATCCGTCCACGTTTTTTTCACCACGATCTTCCAGGAGCGAATTCTGGAAGATCTCGCAATTTCAACGAGTTATATTTGTTGAGGTTGGCGATCCATTCTTGGGTCCCACGCCGGGCGTCAAAAAACGAGTTTTACAACACCCTGCCAGTGTGATTCATGATGGTTTTCCGGCCCGGTTCCAGTGTGCCGGGCCTTTTCTCTTTTGGCTGAAATGGATGAGCGGGACATGATTTTTTCACAACGGAATAGGCGGTTTTTTCGGACCTGCGTTCTGGCTTTTGCCATGATTGTCCCGGCCGCGGGGCTCAGCGGCTGCGCGACCCTTGACACCATGCTGGGCTGGGTTGGTTTTGGCGAGGGCTCTGCTGCGCAGGAAACCCCGGAAGCCCTGGCCATGGAGGGGATGGCCGACTTCAACCGCGGGAAATACAGTGCGGCCCTGAAACGTTTCGTGGATATAAAAGACCGGTTTCCCTTCAGCGAGGTGGCGCTGCTGGCCGAACTGAAGGCCGCGGATTCCAATTATTACCTGGACAAGTTCAATGAGGCCAAGACCCTGTATGAAGAGTTCGAGGCCAACCATCCGACCAACGAGGCGGTGCCCTATGTTTTGTTCCAGATCGGCATGTGTTATTACAGTCAGATCGGGACCAACGACCGGGATCCGGGCAATGCCCAGAACGCGGTGCAGGCCTTTGGGCGGTTGAATCGCGCCTATCCGCAGTCGCCTTATTTCGTGGAGGCTTCCGCCCGGACTCGGGCCGCCCGCGATTTTTTGGCCCAGCACGAGTTTTCCGTGGCCTCGTTCTATCTGCGCACCGATGAAGACAAGCAGGCCCAGGGACGGCTTGAATATCTGCTTGCCACCTATCCCGAGGCGAGCGTCACGCCCCGGGCCACCGAGCTCTTGGCCCAGTTGAAGTCCGGCAAGGGCATTGAGAAAACCTGGCGCAGGTTCGTGCCCACGATCTCGCTGCCGGACTGGCAGTCCTTTACCTCCGCCTTCGGCATCCTGCCCGGCGGCAGCAGCAGCGGTGGGACTGTCAAGGAATAAGCTCCCGGCGCGCATGCTGCTTATTATGATGGGCCTTTCTCTGTTTGCCGGGTAAGGCCCATTGTTGTTTATGCCTCTGTTTCCTTGTTCTTCCCGAACTTCTTGTCGTAGCGTTCCTGTTCGCTGTAAATGCAGCCGCAGTATGGCTGGCGGTACAGTTCCATCTCAAGGCTGGCGTCGATCCCCTCCTGCCAGCCGACTCGAAAATCCTCGTAATAAAACGGCACCCCGAATTGTCTTGCCAGCTCTTCGCCAAGTGCCCGGATGGTTTCATGGCGCTGGTAGCGGCTGTACAGCAGGGTGGTGCTGAAGGCCTCGGCTCCGAGCTCCCTGGCTTTTCTGGCCGTCGCCTCAAGGCGCATCCGGTAGCAGAGCGGGCAGCGCTCCTCTTCGTGGAACACGATTCTTCGCAGGTATTCCCTGAGCCCGTATTCCCGTTCGTATTCCACGGACAGCGAGGTCCGGCGCGCCAGATCCTCCAGGGTGTCGAGCCGCTGCTTGAACTCCCGGAAGGGATGGATATTGGGGTTATGAAAATAGCCCTGCACGGCAAACCCCTGTTCCCGCAGGGCGGTGAGGGGAAAGATGGTGCAGGGGCCGCAGCAGAGGTGGAGGAGAACGGTCATGGCCCACCCCTATGGCTTGTTGAGCTTGAACTGGCGGGGATTGATGTTGAGCTTGGCGATCTTGTAGTTAATGATCCTGAGGCTGGTGTCCAGCAGTTGCGCGGCCTTGGTCTGGTTGCCCTGGCATTTCTTCAGGCTGTCGATGATCAGCTCCCGCTCGAAATTGTCCACTGCCGCTGCAAAGGAAACCGGGTTGGCGTGGTCGCTCACCGATTCCGAGGTTTGCAGCGACGGCGGCAAGTGAAAGCTCTTGATCGAGTCCTCGTCGCAGATCAGCACCGCCCGTTCGATGCAGTTTTGCAGCTCCCGCACATTGCCCGGCCAGTGGTACTGGACCAGGAGGTCGATGGCCGGGGTGGAGATGCGGCGGATCTGCTTGCCATTCTCCTCGTTGTATTTCTGCAGGAAGAAGTCGGCCAGGAGCATGATGTCGGTGCGCCGCTCCCGCAGGGGCGGCAGGTAGATGGGGAAGACATTGAGCCGGTAGTAGAGGTCTTCCCGGAAAGAACCTTCTTCCACGGCTTTTTCCAGATCCTTGTTGGTGGCGGTGATCAGCCGGACATTGCATTTGATCGGGGCGATGCCGCCCAACCGCTGGAATTCGCGGTCCTGCACCACGTTGAGCAGCTTGATCTGGACGTTCTGGCTCAGTTCGCCGATTTCGTCGAGAAACAGGGTGCCGCCCTCGGCCAATTCGAAACGGCCCTTTTTGGCGGCCTGCGCCCCGGTGAAAGCCCCTTTTTCGTGGCCGAACAGTTCGGATTCCAGCAGGGTTTCGGGCAGGGCCGAGCAGTTGACCACCACGAAGGGCGCCTTGGCCCGCTTGCTATTGTGGTGCACGGCCTTGGCCACCATGGTCTTGCCGGTGCCGGATTCGCCGCGCAGCAGGATGGTGGCGTTGGAGTCCGCCACCCGGTGGATCATTTCGAACACCTCCTGCATCCGGTTCGAGTTGCTGACGATGCTGGCCACCCGGTATTTTTCCGAAAGCTCCCGCCGCAACTGGGTGTTCTCCTGCTCCAGCCGCTCGCGCTCCTGGTTCACCGCCTGGATGCGGACCACGGTTTGGGCGATGAGGCCGGAGAGCACGGTGAGAAACTGGAGGTCTTTTTCAAAGTCGATGCCCTCCTGATAATTGCGGTCCACGCTCAAGGCGCCGATGGTGGTGGCTCCGTGCTTGATAGGCACGCAGAGAAAGGAGAGGGCCTCCTGGTTTTTTTCGGCCCTGGCCCTGGTTTTGTTCAAAAAGAGCGGTTCCTGGCTGATCTGGGGCACCACGATGGGGGCGCCGCTGGCCACCACCCTGCCGGTGATGCCCTCGCCGAATTTGTATATCCCGCGCTTCCGCGCTTCCGCGGTCATGCCCGGAGCCACCTCGGTTTCGATCTGGCCGGTGAGCGGATTGGCGATGGTCACCGCGCCGTTTCCAAGTCTGGTGCGGGCTGCCAGCACGGTGAGGCTTTCCTCCAAGCATTTGCGCAGGTCGTCGGAGGAGGCTAATGCCCGGGTTATTTCGTACAGGGTAGCCAGGTCAATGGGCTGGCGGTTGTTTTCAGGCATGGCTTCTCCCGGGTCTTTCTTACGGTTTGGTATACGTTATGCGGTGCACGGCGATTCATTGTAACAAATTTGTCTGAAAGTGCATCTGAAAATGTGCGGAAACGGGGAGAATGGAAGGGAAATCCTACAAAACGCGGGCAAGCCAGGCAGACCAGATGCTGTATCCCAAGTCGCTGAAATGGACTCCGTCCTCGGCGAAGCAGGCAGCCGCGTCCGGCTCCCCGGTGTTGAAGGCCGCGCAGAGGTCCAGAAACGCAACCTTTTTCTGTTGGCTGAGTTGGAGCAACCCTTCGTTCAGGCGGGGTACGACGGTAGGTGCCAGATGGGCGGCCCGGATGGGCGGCAGGCTGGTAACGGTAATCCGCGCCGGGGCGAGCGCGCTGCCCAGAACGTCAAGGATCTCCGCGTATTCGGGCAGAAAGCCATACTCTTCCCTGAGCAGATTGTTGGTGCCGATCATGATAACCACGCGCTCCGGGTCGGGGCAGCGGCGCAGATGCCGGGGAAGGGTGGCAAGCAGGCCGGCCACGGTCTCTCCGGCCCTGCCGGCGTTGACCACCCGATGCGCGGGAAAACAGGTCTGCCAGTTGTGAAATTCAACAAGGGAATCTCCGAGGAACAGGATCTGCATGGCTGGCTCAGCAGGGTTTGGAGATAAAGATTGTCGCGGCCAGATTCGCCACGGTAATTGAGGCGTCCCGCACCGGCCGGCTCTTGGTTTCGCTGACGATATCCTTCGGGGATGGGGCACCGGTGTCGATCAGCCCCTGCCAGAATCGGCCTGCGGGCGGCGCCGGGATGATGAATTCCTGGGGGGTGTGGTCGCCGTTGAGCATGACGAGAAAATCGTCGTCGCGCCGCACCCCGGCGGTGGCTCCGTGGAGCACAAAGGCCAGGGTCTTGCAGGCCGGCGACCAGTCCGGTCTTCCCGGCGTGGTCGATTGCCACTCGATTTCCGGGTTTTCTTCGTCGGCTGGGAAAAAATCGGTGCGGTGGAATACCGGGTGGCTTTTCCGCAAGGTGATGATCCGGGTAAAAAAACGCAGCAACCCGTGGTTCTGCTTGGCCAACTCCCAATTGAGCCAGCTTATTTCATTGTCCTGGCAATACGCGTTGTTGTTGCCCTGCTGAGTCCGGCCGAATTCATCGCCTGCCACCAGCATGGGCACCCCCTGGGAAAGCATCAGGATGGCGGCAAAGGTTTTGATCCGCCTCAGGCGCAGCTTTTCGATGGCCGCGTTGTCCGTGGGACCTTCGCTGCCGCTGTTCCAGCTCATGTTGTCGTTGCCGCCGTCGCGGTTGTCCTCGCCGTTGGCCAGGTTGTGCTTGGTGTTGTAGCTCACCTGGTCGTAGAGGGTGAAGCCGTCGTGGCTGGTGATGAAATTGATGGAGTTGCGCGGGGTGCGGCCGTCGTCCTGGTAGAGGTCGGCGCTGCCTGCGATGCGGGTGGCAAGCGGGGCCACCGTGTCGTCGTGCCCGCAGAGGAAGCGGCGGACATCGTCGCGGAACTTGCCGTTCCATTCGGCCCAGCGCCGGTTGGTGGAAAAACTCCCCACCTGGTAGAGGCCCGCGGCATCCCAGGCCTCGGCAATGATCTTGGTGTCGGCGAGGATGGGATCTTCGGCGATTTTTTCCACCATGGGCGGGTTGCTCAGCACATGCCCCTGCTGGTCGCGGCCCAGGACGCTGGCCAGATCGAAGCGGAAGCCGTCCACATGCATCTCCATAACCCAGTAACGCAGGCAGTCCATGATAAGATGCCTCACCAGGGGATGGTTGCAGTTCACCGTGTTGCCGCAGCCGGAAAAATTGAGATATTCCCGGCTCCGCGGGTCAAGCAGATAGTAGATGACGTTGTCCAGCCCCCGGAAGCTGATCACCGGGCCGTCGCCGCCGCCTTCCGCCGTGTGGTTGAAGACCACGTCCAGAATCACCTCGATCCCGGCCTTATGCAACGCCTTGACCATCTCCTTGAACTCCCGGACCTGGTTGCCGTTGCGGCCGTTGACGGCGTAGGCCGCCTTGGGAGCGAAAAAGGAAATGGGGCTGTAGCCCCAGAAATTCTTCAGCCTCTCCCCGGTGAAGGGGTTGGAGTTGGTGAGTTCGAGCTCGTTGAACTCGGTGACCGGCAGAAGCTCCACGGCGGTAATGCCCAGTTTCTTGAGATAGGGGATTTTGTCCACCACCCCCTGATAGGTGCCGGGATTGGGTACGCCGGAACTGGCATGTTTGGTGAAGCCCCGGACATGGAGCTCGTAGATGATGCTCTTTTCCAGGGGGATATTGAGGGGCCTGTCGCCTTCCCAGTCGAATTCGTCGCCGATGATGCAGCAGCGCCGCTGGAAGGTGGACAGCGGCGCACAGAGGCCGGAACGGCAGTAAGCGACCCCCCATTCCGATCCGCCGGTAAGGGCTTTGGCGTAGGGATCGAGCAGCAGGTTTTTCTCGGAAAAAAAATGGCCCGCCCCCCTGGGGTCGTAGGGGCCGGACATGCGGTAGCCATAGCGCAGGGTGGTGTCGAGATCGTGGAGCAGGATATGCCAGATGTTGCCGGTCCGGTTGATTTTCGGGTCAAGGGGGATCTCGGCGCAGGGATCCTCGGCGCCGGACTTGAACAAGACCAGGGTAACGGCCTCGGCATGGCGGGAAAATATGGCGAAATTAACCCCTTCCGGCTTCAAAAACGAACCCAAGGGAAGGGGGTATCCGGCGCCGGTGATGAATTTTTCTTTGCGCATGGCGTAATTCCTCTTGCCTGGAATGAAACCAGTAGTTATTATTGGTAATAATTACTAATTTCAAAAGTTGCTTACTCATTATATCGTTTCCAGAGAGAAGATGACAATAAAACTGAGGAGGTGTGCCATGGGATTAGCGGAAAAGCTGGGTATGGGTGATCAACCTGTGTCGATCGACTGGGATCTTACCCCCTCGGATACCTTTGCCATGTTCGAGAGCTGGGGAGGCAAGGACCAGGAACGGATTCGCAACAATTCGGAGCTGCACTATTATTTTTATATCGATAACTGGAGTTCTCCGGCCAAGCTCTGCCTGATGGAGCGGGGCGTCAAACATGCCAAGATTCTTGCCCATATCGACTGTCCGCAGGAGATGCTGAAAAACTGCGTGTCCCGGCAGGGCAAGGACATGCGGGACCAGAGCTACGCCATTGACGAGGGAATCAAGCAATGGCTGCTGGAAAAAATCATCGAGAACGAGGATTCCTCCCGGATTGCGCTGGTGGATAATTCCGTGCCGCAGGAGGTCATGGAGACAGGGCTTCCGTTCAGGGCTGATTCCTTGCCGACGAAGGCCAAGGTACGTCTGCGGGCGGGGGGTGGAGTGGTAAGCGAATTGGAGGCCGAGACTCTTGCGGCGAGAATCGGCTGTTACGACAGCCGCCGCAACCCCACGGGGAATTTTCGCAACCTGCTGGTGGACAACGGCGACGGTCTCACCGTTAGCGATGGGGCCACCGGGCTCATGTGGCAGCGGGGCGGCTGCGATCTCACCACCATCCGCAATGTGCAGAAATATGTGGCGGAGTTGAATGACCAGCGCTTTGCCGGCTTCTCCGACTGGCGGCTGCCCACCATGGAAGAAAGCTTCTCGCTGCTCGAGCCGCGGGTCAATGAAAAGGGCGTCCATCTCCATCCCTGTTTTTCCAAGGAGCAGCCTTTTATCTTTTTAGCCGACCAGCGCAAGCCCGGCGGCTACTGGTTTATGGATTTCAAGCAGGCCACGGTCTTCTGGGCCTCGGGCACCATCCCGGGCGGGTTCGGCAGGGTGTGCCGTTCCGTCTGAAATAAGAAAGGCAATGCCGAAAAGAAAAAGGCCGCCCCTGGGCGGCCTTTTTCTTTTCGGGCAGGGGTAAGGCGGACCAACAAATTCTTGCAATTTATCCGGCTCGGTTATAAAGAATCTACGAGGTTGCACTGTGCATCAGGTCTTCCCGTATGCGTGTTGAGGCGGGAATTAAAAAAACAAGCAAGAGGAAACCCCATGTCCGAGTTCAACAATGTCACCATCGTGAAAAAGGCCAATGTGTATTTCGACGGCAAGGTCACCAGCCGCAGCGTGATTTTTGCCGACGGCGCAAAAAAAACCCTGGGCATCATGCTGCCCGGCGAATATGAATTCAACACGGCGGACAAGGAGCTCATGGAGATCCTGGCCGGAGATCTGGATGTCATGCTGCCTGGAGCATCCGCCTGGCAAACGATCAAGGGCGGCGAGTCCTTTGAGGTTCCGGCCCACTCCAAGTTCGGCCTGAAGGTGAAAACCCTTACGGACTACTGCTGCTCTTTTCTCAAGTAGGAAGGGTTGTCCGCCGTACGGTCTTTATCCCGCGTTCTGCGGGTTGGCTGCCTTGCCCAGCGGCGCATTGTTTCGTCCGATTGCCTGTGATACTATTACAGGAGCCTTGAAAAATTCAAGGCTCCTGTGCGGGGCAAGGACGTCCCGTCATTTTCAGCCACTTACGTTGCTGAAAATGTGAGCAAAGGCAAAACTTGTTTTGGTTTTGCGGCTTGAAAAATCAACAGGAAGTTGATTTTTCAAGGTTCCCTTACGAGTGTCCCGGGAAATTCGGGAAGCGCTTTCGGTTCGGAGGAGTCTCATGGGAATGCCACGAAAGATTCTGTTGCTGTTGCTCTTCTGCCTTGCGGCAACGCCGGCCCTGGCCAAGCAGGAATGGCTGAATGTCGCGGTGCGTAATGGCGCGCTGCGCCAACAGCCAATGCCCTTTGGCAAGATCATCGCCACCCTCGGCTATGGCGAGCGGGTGGATGTGCTTGCCGAGCAGGGGCTCTGGCGCAAGGTGCGGGACCAGAAGCAGGGGCGGGAAGGCTGGATGCACAGCGCCAGCCTCATCGCCAAGCCCATTACCCTGAAACCGGGAGAGCGGCTCGAGGGTGGAGCCTCGGAGGATGAATTGGCCCTGGGCGGCAAGGGTTTCAATGCCCAGGTGGAAGCCCAGTACAAGGCCAGGGGTAAGAATCTCGATTATGCCTCGGTGGATTGGATGGAGCGGATTCAGGTGAGCCCGGAGGCCATGCGGGAATTTCTTGCCAAGGGCGGCTTGCAGAATCCCGAGGGAGGCAACACCCATGGCAAATAAACGATCCTTTGTCCGTGCGGTGCTGTTGTTTTTCTTGTGCGCCGTGCTCGTTGTTGGCTGCAAAACCACCGATGTGATCGACGGCCTCGGGGCGGTCCAGTTGGGCGGCTTCAGGCTCAGCGAGTCCCAGGTGGGGGCGCTCAAAAAAACCGCCGTGGCCCTGGAGAAGGCCTTCACCGATATCACGCCGGAGCAGGAATACTATGTGGGCCGCGCGGTGGGCGCCACCCTGCTGGGGAAATACTCCCCCCGCACCGACTCCCAGACCGTGGAGTACCTCAACCTGGTCGGCCAGTCCCTGGCCAGGGTCTCCGACATGCCGGAAACCTACGGCGGCTATCATTTTGTCCTCCTGGAGGATGAAGGGATCAACGCCTTTGCCGCGCCGGGCGGCTTGATCTTTATCAGCCGGGGCATGCTGCGCTGCTGCAAGGACGAGGACGCTCTGGCCGCAGTTTTGGCCCACGAAATCGCCCATGTTCAACTCAAGCACGGGCTGCAGGCCATCAAGACCAGCAGGCTGACCAGCGCCTTTTCCATCATGGCCACGGAAGGGGCCAAACAGGCCGGGGGACCGCAACTGGCGCAGCTCACCGGGATATTCGAGGATTCCATCCACGATGTCACCGCAACCCTGGTCAACAGCGGCTATTCCCGGGCCTTTGAACGGGAGGCCGACGTCGCGGCCCTGGAGATTCTCCGCCGGGCCGGCTATGACCAGCGGGCCCTGGTCGCGATGCTTGGCGAGATGAAGCAGCGGCTCAACCCGCAGGGGCTTGATTTCGCCAAGACCCATCCCGACCCGGCGGACCGGATCGCCGACCTTGCGCCCCAGCTTGCCGGAGTCAAGACCCCGGCCGGGATGACCGTGCGGCAGCAACGGTTCCAGCGCATTCTGGGCAGCATCTGAGGTGATCAAGAAAGGTTGTACCGGGCTTATCCTCGGCCTGATCGCCTGTGCGCTGGCGTTTTTTCTCTGGCAGCAGGACGCGCTCTCCGGTTTCGAGCATGCGGCCTGGCGGTGGCGGGTTGCCCATTTTTCCCAACCGGCTGCGGCCACCAGCCGCTTGCGGATCATCGCCCTTGACCAGAAAAGCCTGGACTGGGGCCGCAAGGAAAATAACCTCTCCTGGCCCTGGCCGCGGGAGGCGTATGCCACGCTCCTTGCCTTTTGCAAACGGGCCGGGGTTCGGGTGGTCGCCTTTGATATGCTGTTCAGCGAATCGTCGCTGCACGGCGTGGGCGATGATCAAGCCCTGGCCCTGGCCATGCGGGAAAACGGGCCGGTGGTGCTCAGCTACACCCTTGCGCCTCCCGGACAGGGGCAGGCGGAGAATGGTTCAGACCTTTCCGTGCTGACCATTTCCGGCTTTTCCCAGTGGCTCGCCGGAAGCCGCGCGCCGGTGCTGCCCCAGGCGGCGACCATGCCGGTGGCTGAACTGGCCGAGAGCGCTGCCATGCTGGCCAACATCAGCAACCGCCCCGATCCGGACGGGGTGTTCCGCAGAGCTCCCCTCTTTGGCACCCTTGCCGGCCAACCCGTGCCTTCCCTGGCCCTGGCAGCCTATCTTGCCTCCCTCCCCGGCCCGGTTCCCCTGGTGCTTGGCAAAAAACACCTCCAGGTGGGGGAACTCGGTGTGCCCCTCGATGAAATCGGGCAGTCCATCCTCAATTTCAGGGGGTCATCGGGCACGGTCACAACCATCTCCCTGGCCGCGGTGGTGCAGTCCGAGCTGCAGCTTGCCGCCGGGGAAATCCCGGTCATCGATCCGGCGGAATTCAAGGACACGTATGTTTTTCTGGGCATGACCGCCCCTGGGCTGTATGATCTGCGGGCCATTCCCATCGACGGGGTCTATCCGGGGGTCGAGATCCACGCCACCATGCTGGACAACCTGCTGTCCCAGGATTTTCTCCGCGACAGCCCGGTCTGGCTGGCGGTATTCCTGACCCTGTTGTTCGGGGTGCTGGCCGCAATGATCATTCTTTTTTGCGGTAACGCCTGGCAATCCTCCCTGGCCTTTGTCCTCCTGCTCCCCTTGCCCTTTGTTGCAGGCTTTATTGCCTATGGGAAAGGACTCTGGCTGCCCGTTGCCGTCCAGGCCGCGGCGGTGCTGCTTGCCCTGATCAGCGGAGTGGTGTTCAACTTCGCCACCGAAGGGCGGAAAAAGCGCTACATCAAGCGCGCCTTCAGCCGGTATCTCCATCCCACCGTGATCGACCAGTTGGTGGCAAACCCCGAGCGGCTGCGGTTGGGGGGCGAGAAGCGGGAGCTCTCCATCTTCTTTTCCGATCTGGCCGGATTCACCGGGATGTCCGAGCGGCTGGAACCTGAGCGCCTCACTTTGCTCCTGAACGAATATCTCTCCGCCATGACCGACATCATCCTGGCTTCGGGCGGAACCATCGACAAGTATGAGGGGGACGCCATCATCGCCTTTTGGAACGCGCCGCTTTCCCAGGCCGATCATGCCGGCCGCGCGGTGCAGGCCGCCCTGCGCTGCCAGGAGCGACTGGCCGAGCTGCGGCCGGACTTCAAGGCGCGGTTCGGCTGCGACCTGTTCATGCGGATCGGCATCAACACCGGGCCGGTGGTGGTGGGCAATCTCGGCTCCAGCCAACGCTTCGATTACTCCATTTTGGGCGACAACGCCAATGTCGCGGCCCGGCTGGAGGGGGTCAACAAGGTACTCGACACCCGGATCCTCATCTCCGAATCGTGTTGCCGCCAGTTGCCCGCGGGCATAACGGTGCGGGAGATCGCCAGGGTTGGGGTGGTGGGGCGCAAGGAGCCCATCACCGTGTTCGAGCCCCTTGCTCCGGGCGATACGAGACGGGCGCTGCGTGACCGTTTCGCCGCAGCGCTTGCCCTGTATTACCAGGGCGAGGTTGCCAAGGCCAGGGAAGCCTTCCAGGATATGGGGGCGGAGGACGTGGTGGCCGGACGCTATGCCGCCCGCTGCCGGGAAATGCTGGCCAATCCGCCCCTTGCCTGGGACGGGGTCTGGCGGATGAATTCCAAATGAGACCGGGCGAGGTGCAGAGCGATGTTTCAGGGACGAGGGTCGCCTCCTCCCTGGAACGTATGCGCCCCTTTGTCCGGCGGTATTCCTTCCGCCTTGTCGGCGGGCTTGTCGCCCTGCTGATTGTCGATCTCCTGCAACTGGGCATCCCCCGGCTGGTGAAACGGGCGGTGGATCTTTTGTCCCAGGGAGCGGCCAGCCAGACGGCCCTTGCGCAAAGCGCTTTTGCCATCTTTGCGCTTGCCGTGGGCATTGCCTCCTGCCGGTTTGTCTGGCGTTACCTGATCCTCGGATTTTCCCGGATGGTGGAGCGCGACCTGCGCGATGATTTTTTTCGCCACCTCCTCACCCTGGACCGGCCATTTTTTCAAAAGAAACCGGTGGGCGCGATCATGGCCCTGGCCACCAATGATCTGGCCGCGGTGCAGTTGGCCGGGGGCATGGGCGTGGTCGCCTGCGCCGACGCGGCGATCATGGGCATCGCCGCCCTGGCCTGCATGGCCTATATCAGCCCGCAGCTCACCCTGATCGCCGTCATTCCCATGCCGCTGCTGGCCCTGCTGACCAGGGTGTTGTCCGCCCGGCTGCACCGCCGTTTTGTGAAGGTGCAGGATCAGTTTTCCCATCTCACCGAATGTGCCAGAAACACCATCACCAATATCCGTCTGCTCAAGGCCTACACCCAGGAAGCACCGCAGGCCGAGGTCTTTGGCCGCCTCGGGCGCCAGTACCAGCAGGACAACCTCCGTCTGGCCAGGGTGCACGGCACGCTGTTTCCCATTTCCGGACTGGTGGGCAATACCAGTCTGCTGCTGGTGATCTTTTTCGGCGGGCGGTTGGTGGTCGGCAACGTCATCACGGTGGGTGATTTTGTCGCCTTTATCTCCTATCTCTACCTCCTGACCTGGCCCATGATGGCGGTGGGCTGGGTGGTCAATCTCTTCCAGCGCGGGATCACCTCCCTGGGGCGACTGGACGAGGTCATGAACGCCAAGCCCACCCTGGTGGATCCTCCGCACCCCCTCCCTTTTCCCGCAGGGCAAACGGAGATCGCCCTCCGTACCCTCCATTTCCAATACGAGGGCCAGGAGCAACCGGCCCTGGCCGGGGTCAGTTGTACGATCCGGGCAGGGGAGATCGTAGGCCTGGTCGGGAGGAGCGGTTCGGGGAAATCCACCCTGTGCCATCTTCTGGCCCGGCAGTATCCCGTGGCGGACGGCGCCATTTTTCTCAATGGCGTTGATGTCAACCGGTTGTCCCTGGGGTCGGTGCGCGAACGGGTGGCCTATGTGCCGCAGGATGTGCTGCTTTTTTCCGACACCGTGGCCGCGAACATCGGTTTCGGCAATCCGGCGGCCAGCCAGGAGCAGATCGAGGGTGCCGCTAAAATCTGCCGCATCCACGAGGAGATCCTCGGCTTCAGCGAAGGGTACCAGACCCGGATCGGCGAGCGGGGCGTCAAGCTCTCCGGCGGCCAGCGCCAGCGCATCGCTTTGGCCCGGGCCATCCTTCTCGACCGGCCCATGCTGATCATCGACGACAGCTTGTCTGCCGTGGATCTGGAAACCGAGCAGGAGATCATCTCCGGCCTGGCCGATTTTCTGCCGGGGCGGACCTGCCTCATCGTCTCGCACCGGATCGCCCCTTTGCGGGATGCGGTCCGGATCATGGTTCTGGAGGAAGGGCGGCTGCTGGCCCAGGGCAACCATGCCGAGCTGCTGGCAAGCAGCGATTTTTACCGGACCATGTATCACCAGCAGCAGATGCAGAGTCATCGGGAAGAGGATGTGTGACAGAGTCTTATGAAAGTCGTCACCCCGGCGGAGGCCGGGGTCCAGAGTTGAAGTCTGCTTCGAAGCTGCTGGATTCCGGCCTCCGCCGGAATGACGGTAAGGGCATACAAGTAAGAGCTTTGCAAGAGGCTCAAACTGTGCGGGATAATTACATTGCGGGATAATTACGGATATTTCGAAGAAGACCAACTGGGCAAGTTCGGCGATCTCAGCCTGTGGCACCGGATTGTCCTGCTGGGCAGGCCGTACTGGCTCGGGGCCCTGCTGGCCGTGCTCCTTTCCTTTGCCGTGGTGGGTTGCGGTCTGGCCTTGCCCTATTTGATCCGGCTGGCTGTGGACGATTTCATCCTCAACACCACCGCTGATACAGAGTTCCGCCTTGCGGGGCTCAAGCACCTTGCTCTTCTCTTCTGTGGCCTCATGGCCTTCGAGTTTTTCGGCAACTTTGTCCAGGTGCTGATTCTGGAGTGGACCGGGCAGAGGATCATGCACCGGATGCGGCAGATGATGTTTGTCCATCTCCTGCATCTCGATCTGAAGTTTTTTCACCGCAACCCCGCAGGCCGTTTGGTAACCCGGCTGACCAACGATATTCAGAACATGCACGAGATGTTCACCTCGGTGATCGTCACCCTGTTCAACGACGGGGTCAAACTCCTCGGCATCCTGGGGATTTTGTTTTGGATGAACTGGCGGCTGGCCTTGGGTATCTTCCTGCTCCTGCCGCTGATGGTGGGCAACACCCTCTGGTTCAGCCGGTTGGCCCGCGATGCCTTTCGGCAGATCCGCACCCACCTTGCCCAGATCAACTCATTCTTGCAGGAATCGCTCTCCGGCGTCTCGCTGATCCAGCTTTTCCGCCGCGAAGCGTCCAGCCAGGCGCAATTTTCCCGGCTCAACCAAACATTTTTTGCCAAGGCCCTCTATCAGATCAAGGTGTTTGCCGTGTTCATGCCGCTCATCGAGCTGATGAGCGCCATAACCATCGGCGCCATCCTCTGGTACGGCGGCAGCCAGGTCATGGCCGGGAAGATGACCATCGGGATGCTGGTGGCCTTTCTCTCCTACATGCGCCTCTTTTTTCAGCCCATGCGCGAGCTGTCGCAGAAATATTCCATTGTCCAGTCGGCCCTGGCCTCGGCGGAGCGCATCTTTCAGTTGCTCGACTCCAGGGAAACCCTGCCCTTGGCCGCCTCACCCTTAAGACCAGCCTCCTCCAAGGGCGAGATCGAGTTTAAGGAGGTGCGCTTCGGCTATGCGCCGGAGCATCCGGTGCTGGAAAATTTCTCCCTGAAGATCCCTTCCGGTCAGACCCTGGCCATCGTCGGCGCCACAGGCAGCGGCAAGACCACGATCATCAATCTGCTGGAGCGGTTCTACGATCCGGATGCAGGAGCGATTCTCCTGGACGGCGTCGATCTGCGCGCTTTGGACCCGAACTGGCTGCGAAGCCAGGTGGGGCTGGTCATGCAGGATGTGTTTCTCCTGCCGGCCACCATACGGGAGAATATTCTGCTCGATGGAGAAAAAACAGACGAAGCCCTGTGGGGTATTCTGGAAAAAGCACAACTGGCCCGCTTTGTCCGCCAGTTGCCCGAGGGGCTTGCCACCAGAGTGGGCGAGGGCGGCATGGATCTTTCCGCCGGGCAGCGGCAATTGCTGGCTTTTGCCCGGGTGCTCGCCCGAGAACCGCGCATCCTGGTGCTGGACGAGGCTACGGCCAGCGTGGACCCGGAAAGCGAGATGCTCACCGAGCAGGCCATTGGCGCGACCTTTGCCGGGCGGACCAACATCGTCATCGCCCACAGGCTTTCCACGATCCGCAGGGCGGATCATATCCTGGTCATGGCCCAGGGCAGGATCATCGAGCAGGGGAGCCACGCGGAACTGGCGGCGGCCGATGGGGCGTACCGGAGGCTGCTGACCATTTTCAGCGCCGGGTCAGGGGCATGATTGCAGCAATGACGGGCTGGCGGCAATTGATTTTTTCGACTAATCTCCCTTGTGATACACATGAGCATCCCGCACGACCCATAACATAAGGAGGAAGAGCATGGAGCTGGAGGGCAAGAAGGTAATACTGCTGGTGGAGGAGACCTATAACGATCGGGAATTCTGGTACCCCTACTATCGCCTCAAGGAGGCCGACGCCCAGGTGACGGTGGTCGGGCCGGAGGGCGGCATGAGCTATAGCGGCGCCGCCGGCATCAAGGCCACCGCCGATGCGGGAATCAAGGAGGTGCGGGCCGATGATTTCGACGGGCTGGTCATCCCCGGCGGCTATGCCCCGGACCATATGCGCCGCCACCCGGCCATGGTCAAGCTGGTCAAGGACATGGCGGAATCCGGCAAGATTGTCGCCGCCATCTGCCATGCCGGCTGGATGCTGGCCTCGGCCGAGGTGCTGAACGGCAGGAGCGTCACCGGCTTCTTTGCCATCAAGGCTGATCTGGTGCATGCCGGCGCCACATACCTGGACCAGGAGGTGGTGGTGGACGGCAACCTTATCACCAGCCGCACGCCCGACGACCTGCCCGCCTTCCTGCGGGCCATCATCAAGGGGTTGGCTGCCTGAGCCGATGCAGCCGCCGTTACCTCCGGCTGAATGCGTGCCGATTGATAGGAGGTTGAAAGGTGTTTGGCCAAGGAAGCAAAACTTCCCCAGTTCTTTTCAAGGAGATGGCAATGCGTTCCAGGCAGAAAGAACCGGCGGACCGGTTCCGGGTTGATTTTCACACCCTGCGGCTGCTGGTGCAATCCGCTTTTTTGCTGACCTGTCTCTACGCCGGGTACCGTTTTTATCAGTTCTACCAATGGGCCCTCGGCAATTCAGCGCTCTTTGTGGCGCGTCCGCCCGCGGTCGAGGGCTTTCTGCCCATCAGCGGCCTGGTCAGTCTCAAGCGCTTCCTGCTTACCGGAGTCTATGACCGCATCCACCCGGCCGCCTTGACGCTCTTTATCGCCGCCCTGCTGATCGCCATTTTTTTTAGGAAGGGCTTCTGCGGCTGGATCTGTCCCGTGGGCTTTGTCTCCCATGTGGTGGAACGGGTTGCCCGGCGGCTGAAAATACTTTTGACTCCGCCGGACTGGCTCGATTATCCCCTGCTCAGCCTCAAATACCTCCTGCTGGCCTTCTTCTCCTGGCTTATCCTGGCGAAGATGGACCTGGCTGCCATCGAGGCCTTCTCCAGCACCCCGTACAACCTGGTGGTGGATGCCCGGATGCTGCTCTTTTTCATTGCCCCGACCACAACGACCATCTGGGTGCTGAGTATCCTGGTCGGAGCCTCTTTTTTTCTGCGCAATTTCTGGTGCCGCTCTCTCTGCCCTTATGGGGCGCTCATGGGTATTCTCGCCTGGTTTGGTCCGTTGCGGGTCAGCCGGGACGAGCAAAGCTGCATCAACTGCAAGAGGTGCGAGAAGGTCTGCCCCGGCTCAATCCGGGTGGCCGAGCATACCGTCGTGACCAATCCCGAATGCCTGGGTTGCCTGGAATGCGTCGCTGCCTGCCCGGTCAGCAACTGCCTGCAGGTTTCAACCTACGGTGGCGGAAAACTGCCGGCGTGGCTCCTGCCGCTGGGGGTTCTTGCCCTCTTTTTCATCGTTTGGGCGGTGGCCAACATAACCGGCCATTGGCACTCGGCAATCCCCCTGGAAATTTTTAAGAGCTACTACCCGTTGGCAGACCAGATGGGGCATCCGTAAGAGACTGCGGCGAACAGTCGGCAGGGCGGTAACTACCGACTGCACGAGGCAAAGGCCTCGTAATCAGAAAACGGAAAGAGATTTGTTTTTCCCGGCCAGATGTGGTATTTTGGTACTTGAATAAGTATCAAAAGGAGTCCATGCTATGAACACCATACCCGCTCAAGAGATCAAGCGCCGCGGCATTGCGGCAGTGGATGATTGCATTGCCAAGGGCGACCTCCATGTGATCCGCAATAATCAGCCGCAATACGTGGTGCTTTCCGAGGATCGTTATCAGGCGTTGCTGGAGGCGGAGGATGAGGCGTACACGGCGCGAGTGTTGGCCTCGCTGGAAGACCTGCGTGCTGGGCGGGTGCAACGGGGCACCGCTGCGGAGTTGCTGAAAGAGCTGGGCATGGAAGGCTGAGGATGTACACCCTCGTCTGGACCTCCGGCTTCACCCGCGCGGCCGGCAAATTTCTCAAACACCACCCGGAATTGCGGGAAAAGTTCGCAACGATTCTCGGTGATCTGGAGCGCGATCCCTTTCAACCGCATCTGCGGTACCACCACCTTGGCGGCAAGCTGCAGGGTGTGCAGGCAATCAGCATCACCTCCGGCTACCGCCTGACCCTGACCCTCCTGATTTCGGAAAAGGAAATCATCCTGCTTGATGTGGGCAGCCATGATGCGGTGTATCGGTAGGAAGACGGTATCTACCATTTATGCGGTCATTCATTCCTGTTCGATCTGCCATGCGGCATTTTGCCATCTTGTCGTAAAACCGTCTCGGATGATATTTTTAAAAGGAGAGGTGTAATTGGAGTTTCCTGAAATCCGGCAAATTATTAATTCCACTGAAGAGGGGGCATGTCCTATGAAGAAATTGATTCTATTGTTGCTGGTCATGATGTTGAGTACGGGTGTCGCGTTTGCCGCAGGAGATAAAAACCGAGGTAGCAAAGGTTCCGGAAGTACGACCCAAGACGTGTGCGGCCCCAATGACGATTGCCTCGGCGATCCGTACTGGTGGTAATTGTCTGCATGTTCTAAGAAAAAGGCGCTGGAGCGATCCAGCGCCTTTTTCTGTGGCAATGGGCAAGGCCTAGTATTCTAGTCGGTAGGTCGGGTAGAGCAAAGCGAAACCCGACATCGTCCTTGCCCCCAAAGGATTCCCTGGTCACTGTGGTCTTCGCCGTTCGTGAGTCATGACGATAAAGAAAAAAAGCCGCTCCTTGTGCCCTCGACCGCCGGTATTGCATGATGTGCCTTTTGCGCAAGGCACTATCATGTCGGGTTTCGCTGTGCTCTACCCGACCTACCGGTGGTATTTCCCAGATGTCGCCGCCCAGACGAGTAACACGCGGCATGCCGAGAGGCCAGCGCCATTCGGGACACTTCCCAGTTCCCCTCGTCACTATGCCGCGTGCGAAAATGGGTGGACCTCTGTATCCAGCCGGTCCGCCAGTGCTTCCTGGGCTACTTCCATATCATAATGGCTCTGCAGGTTAAGCCAGAACTGGGCCTCCATGCCAAAGAAGCGGCCAAGGCGGAGCGCCGTGTCGGCGGTTATGGAGCGCCTGCCATGCACAATCTCATTGATCCGGCGGGCGGTTATTCCAGTATCTCGTCGGGGTGGACGGGAGGAAAATCTCGCTTGGTCATAGTGTCAGCTTGTTTGTGCCGACCGTGGTCATGGTTCTGTAATATTTATCGAAGTTGCTGTCGTCAATGGATAGTATGCGGAGCTCACAGCAGGCTATTCTTGAGCGTGGTGATATCCCGCTGCTCCGTGATGTAGCGGGTGATGGTGTTGAAATGTGCGGTATCCCCCACCATGACGCAGCCGATGATCCGGTTATTTTCGATGACCAATTTTTTGTAAATGCTGCCTGAGCTCACCACCTGCGCTTCATAGCGGCCTTCCGCGTCGATGTTGCCTGCGGCGGCCACCTCGATGCCTGCCACCTTAAGGATGTTGCTCATGGTGGCGCCCTGATATACGGCTTCGCCGCCCGCCATGTTGGCCCCCGCCACCTTGCCCTGCTGCATGGCCGCGGGCCAGATGCCGGAAACCACCCCCCGGTGCTCGGCCACATCGCCTGCCGCATAAATACCGTTGGCGCTGGTCTCCAGCCGGTCGTTCACCGTGACCCCCTTGTCACAAGCAAGGCCTCCACTTTGGGCCAGCTCCAGATTGGGCCGGACCCCGGCGGAGACGATGACCATCTGGCCGGGCAGGGTGTCGCCGCCTTCGAGGACAATGCCGTCAACCTTCCCTGTGCGGTGGGTGATGGTCTTGGTCATGGCCGAGAGGCGGAAGGCAAAGCCCATCTTCTCCATGAGCTTCTGGAGCCGTTTTGCCCCCTTGCTGTCCAGTTGCCGGGGCAGCAGGCGCGGGAAAAATTCCACCACCGTGACCTTCTTGCCCAGCCTGCGCAAGGCATTACCCGCTTCCAACCCGAGCAGTCCGCCGCCGATGAGGATCACCTCCTCGCTTTTTCCGGCCTGGGCCAGGATGGCTCGGGCGTCCTTGATGTGGCGGAGGGCGAATACCCCCTGTTGATCGATGCCCTCGATGGGCGGCAGGAAGGAATGGCTGCCCGTGGCGAGGAGCAGCCGGTCGAAGGATAGTTTTTCGCCGCTGTCGGTGGTCAGCCGTTTGCTTGCGGCATTGAGCCCGGAGATTCGAGTATTGAGCCGCAGCTCGATGCGCTGCTCCTGGTACCAGGCCTTTTTCTTGGCGATGAGCTTTTCTTCGCTCACCTCCCCGGCAATGAACTCGTTGAGCCGAATCCGGTAGTAAAAAGGGATGTCCTCTTCGCTGAGGATGGTGATGCTGCCCGCGGGGTCCTGCTTGCGGATCGTTTCCGCTGCGGTGGTTCCGGCTACGCCGTTGCCGATGATCAGATAGGTGTTCGTTTTCATGGCGGGACCTCAGAAGGAGGTTGAAGGGAGGGGAGAATAGATATATTGTGGCACAGTCCGTTGGGGATGTACAAGTATTCCCGCAAATATATAAAAAGGAAGGTAGAGGAATGACCGAGAAAGAGAAGAATCGCCCCTGCCCGTGCGGCTGCGGGTTGCAGTTTGCCGAATGCTGCGGGCCGTTTTTGGAGGGCAGCCGGCCCGCTCCGACCGCGGAGGCGCTCATGCGTTCACGCTACACCGCCTTTGCCGTGCAGGACGTCCCCTACATCCTGCGCTCCTGGCACCGGAGCACCCGTCCGGCCAGTCTTGATTTATCCGAGGAGGCGGGTTTCGATTGGCACGGGATCGAGGTGTTGGAGACCGAGGCAGGAGGTACGGAGGACAAGGCCGGGGTGGTGGAGTTTATCGCCAACTTTTCCGGTCATGGCCAGGACCACCGCTTGCATGAGCGGGCCAAGTTTGTTTGCGAAGAGGGGCAGTGGCTGTATGTGGACGGCAAGGTCAATCCGGGGAGGGTCCCGGTGACCAGCGAAAAGATCGGGCGCAACGAACCGTGCCCCTGCGGGAGCGGCAAAAAGTACAAGAAGTGCTGCCAGGCTAAATAATGTAAAGAGCCTCTGGACCCCGGCCTTCGCCGGGGTGACGGAGCTGGATATGGGATTTTCCATTAAACGTTGTTACCGTTCGGCCTGAGCCTGTCGAATGCCTGCCGTGACAAGAAAACGGCGGTTCGACAAGCTCACCGCGAACGGTACGGTCACATTTTACTCCAGATAATCCTTCAATTTTTCCAGAAGGCTATCCGGCAGGTCCTCATCGTACATGAAGGCCTGGGCCTCTTCTCCGGTGATCCGGCCTTTGATCTCCAGGGGCAGGGAGCGGAGTATGGCTACCCGCTCCGGGTTGGGCTTTTTTTTCTCGGCGGTGCTGTCCATGCGTGTCCTTGTGGTGTGCGGGTGGATTACGAGCGCCAGATGATCCGTGCTTCTTTTCTGGGCGGGATCTTGAAATAGGGAAATCTCGGGTAGCCGAAGATCATGGCCCCGTAGGGGCGGTGTCCCTCGGGCAGGGCCAGGGCGTCCAGCAGGGGTTGATGCCCGGCAATCGCCGCGCTCATCAGGATGCCGGCCCAACAGGTGCCGATATCGCAACTGGCCGCGGCCAGATCAAAATAGGTCAGGGCGATGGTGCAGTCGATCTCCGGCTTGAGGCTGTCCGTATGGGCGTGGGCCACCAGCAGATGGGGGGCGCGGTGCAGGACCATGTCCTTGTCCTGATCCCAGGCGGTGACGATGCCGGGATAGTTTGCGGTGGTGCGCAGCCAGTCCACGACCAGTCCGGCCAGATGTCGCACCTCCTCGGGATTTTCCACCACCAGCCAATGCACCGGCTGCATGTTCTTGGCGGACGGGGCCCAGCGGCACAGGTCGAGGAGCTGTTCGATATGCGGCCGGGGTATGGGCTGCTGCTCGTAGGTGCGGATCGAGCGCCGTCCGGTGAGCAGTTGCCCGACTTTTTTGAGGGTGGGAGGGGAGCCGTAGCCGAGGGGCTGGAAGTCTTCCCGGTTCATGCCCGCGAGGCTTAAGGCTTCATGGGGGCAAACCGCCACGCAGTGCCCGCACTGGATGCAGAGGCGGGCGGCGGCCGGGCGAATATCCGGAAAGCCGTCCTCGCCGGTGAGCGAAATAAGGTTGAACGGGCATTCCGCCACGCAGATCCCGTCTTTTTTACACTTGTTACGGTCGATGGTAAGCATGGCCATGTGGTTCTCTCCTGCAAAGAATTTCCCTTACCATAAACATCCTGCCGGTGATGCGCAAACTGTTTTCCTGCCCGGGGGGGGCTTGGGGGAGAGAAAAGAAAAAGTCAAGAAAATTGGGTAGATATTGCCATTCTGAATGGGTATAGTTGAAGATGTAGCCGGTGGGCGCTCACGGGAGACCGGCAACTGATGCTACGCAGGCAAAGGGGGTGAAGATGGAGCAGAGAGGAACATACGAAAAACTTGACCGCCCCGAGGTTCTCGCGGCGTTGTTTTATGCCAGGCAGGAAACGACACCCCCGCCGGCCACCGCACAGGATCACGAGATAGAGGTGGAAGCAGGGGGGAAGCTCGGGGCGCGGTTTTTTCTGACCGATGACCCGGCTGCGGTCAATCTCCTCTTTTTCCACGGCAATGGCGAGGTGGTTTCCGATTATGACGATGTCGGCCCCCGGTATAATGAACAGGGTATTAATTTCCTGGCCGTTGACTACCGCGGCTACGGGCGGAGCACCGGCACTCCCGGCGTGGGCGCCATGATCGAAGACGCGCATCGCGCCCTGCACTGGGTGCTGGCCTGGCTGGCCGGCCAGGGGCGCACCGGCCATCTGGTGGTGATGGGCCGCTCCTTGGGCAGCGTTTCGGCCATCGAACTGGCCTCTTCGGAAGAGGCGGTGGCCGGGCTCATTGTCGAAAGCGGCATTGCCAAAACCCTGCCCCTTTTGCGCACCATCGGTCTTGATCCGCAGGGTTTGGGCATTACCGAGGAGGACGGCTTCGGCAATCTGCAAAAAATCGCCCGGGTGCAAAAGCCCACCTATATTCTCCATGCCCAGCACGACCAGATCATCCCCCTCTCCGAGGCCGAGGAGCTGCAGAGTCTTTGCGGGGCGCGGAGCAAGGAGTTCCAGATGATTCCCGGCGCCGATCACAACAATATTTTGGAGCGGACCGGGAAGCTCTATTTTCAGGCGATCAAGCAATTCCTCAAAAGAGTCGGCAAATCCCACGGGCCGCGGCGCTCCGGGATTCGCGGTTGAGAAACCCGGGGGGGGGCATGGCACGAGGAAGGCGCCAGGCAAACCGGAGCCCCGGCGCCGTGTTCCGGCGGGCTGGTTTCGCGGTCGGCCTGCTGGGAAGCGGCGCGGTTGCCGTGGGGCTCTACGAGCCAGGCTCCGATTTCCCCGGCCTGGCCCTGATCCTTGCCGGTCTGGTCCTGGTTTTTTCCCTCCTGGAGATGCGGCAGGGAGGGGGGGATTCGCCCACGGATTCTTCTTTTTTCGGCACGGCCGGGCCTCTGCTCTGGACCGTGGGCGTCTGGATTTTTTTTCGCGGTTTCGGCCAGGTTGCTCCCCAGTTGATCCTGTTGCCGGTCGGGCTCATCGGCTGGCTGGTGATCAGTTTTCCCCTGCAATCCCTGCTCGCGCCCCTTGTGGCCGTGATTGCCATGGAGGCAGGGTTGTGGGCTTTTGATTTTCAGGAAACAACCGGGCTGGCCGGAAATTTGGCGGCTTACACCGCGGCCGGTTTTGGGCTCAGCGTGTTCATGAGCAGCAAGGCCTACCGCCAGCGGATGCGCAAGGCGCTGATCCGGGCGAAAAGGGATACCGCCAGCCGGCAGTATGCCCGGGATCTTGGCCTGTTTGACGAGACGTCCGGCATTCTCAACGTGTTGCCGGACAACGATCTCATCGAAGATCCCGAGGCGGGCAGTCAGCCCGCGGTGGAAACCATCACCGCCGCCTTTGACCTGCAGCTCGAACTCATCCGCCAGACCCTGGCCCTGTCAACGGTGGCCCTGCTCTGGCCGGACCCCGAAGGCAAGGAGTACCGGCTGCGCAGCATCGCCACCGCCAGAAAAGACATAGCCCCCGGGCCCTTTGAGGTCGGGTCGGGCGTCACCGGGGCCCTGCTGGGGGCGGAGGAGCTGGTAAGCCTGGCTCCGGCCACGCCTTCCCTGGGGGTGCCCTATTATATGAAGCAGATCGAGGTGGGGGGAATTCTCGCGGTCCGCCTGCCCGATGACGCCGAGGAATGGCTCGGGTTTGACGACAAGAAGATCGCCCCGATTCTCTGCGTGGATCGTCCCGGCCAGGAACCCTGGTCCGAGAAAGAAAAAAACATCATGACCCTGGCCGCCCGGAAGCTCGCCCTGGACGTGGCCACCTCACGGCAGTTTCAGGCCATGGCCCATGAGCGCAGCGCCATCCAGCGGGTCTGTCTCGCCATGCGGGAGCTGAACGGGGCCTTGGGGTTGGAGCAGGTTCTGGGCGCAACCATCAAAGCGGTGCGGACCCTGGTGGGCGCTGATTTTATCTCCATCAGCCTGGTTTGCGGCAACGGGCATTGCGTGGCCCTGGCCGAGGGGGAAGGGGCCGAGCAGCTCATGGGCCGTGAATTTTCCAGGGAAGAGGGGCTGGTGGGCCAGGTGCTCAAAATCAACCGGCCGCTGCCGGCCAAGGCCCAGTGCCACGGGCCGACCCAGGTGTTCGGCCACGATCATCTGCTCACCGGCTACAATTCGCTGCTGGTCCTGCCCCTGCAAAAAGAGAAGGGGGAGGCCACCGGAGCGCTCACCGTGGCGGTGAAGGCAGCGGAGGTCTTCACCAAGCCCCGGCAGGAGATCCTGGAGCTGATCGCAGCCCAGGTGGCGGTCAAGGTCGGTCTGGGCCACGCCCATGAAGAGATCAACCGGCTGGCCACCATCGACGGGCTCACCGGTCTGATCAACCATCGCACCTTTCAGCATGGGTTCGATATGATGCTGGGCCGGGAAGAGCGACGGTCAGGGGCCTTGAGCCTGCTGCTCTGCGATATCGACCACTTCAAGAAGATCAATGATACCCATGGCCACCCCTTTGGCGACAAGGTTCTCAAGGAGGTCGCCGCCATCCTGCGCAAGGCGGTGCGCAGCGTGGACCTGGCCGCCCGGTACGGCGGGGAGGAATTCGCTCTCGTTCTGGAAGGTTCGGGCGAACGGGGAGGTCTCCAGATGGCCGAGCGGATCAGGCAGGAGATCGAAAAGATGGTGCTGCACAGCGAAAGCGGTCCGGTGCGGATTACCTTGTCTCTGGGGCTTGCCGTGTATCCCGATCACGGCACCGATAAGGAGCGGTTGATCAGCCGGGCAGACCAGGCCCTGTATCGGGCAAAAAAGCAGGGCCGCAACCGGGTTGTTCTCTGGGAGAAGGATTGATCGGCTGATCGGGCCGCCGGAGAAAACTCGGGGCGGTTACTTTCCTCCGCCTTTTGTTCAAACCCGCGCACTCATCCGGTTAGCAGCACAATCGCCGCCACTGCGCAGAGCATGCCCAGAATTTGTTTGGCGGTAACGGGTTCGCGCAGAAAAGCTGCGGCAAGCAGGATGGTGATGATAGGGTACAAGGCGGTCATGCTCACCACCACCGAAATTTTTCCCCGACTGGCCGCGGCAAAGAAGAACAGGGTGCCGAGCACCCCGGACACTCCGGTGAGCACGGCAAAGAGGATGCCCTTCGGGTGGGTTTCCGGCTGGAAGCCTACCCAGAAAAGAGTGGCAATTCCGACCAGCATTGCGCCCGCCACCTGGTAAATCAGGGCGCTGACCGGGTTTATGTAGGTTACGGCGAGTTTTGGGAAAAATCCCCAGAGGCCGTAAATGATCAGGGAAACACAGGCCGGAGCCAGCCAGCTTTCCATGAGGGGTCCCCCTGTGCCGATTGGCGGCAGCTCATGCAGTATGGAGCGGAGTTTCGCCCCTCTTGTTTTTCTTCGGGTTTTGTCGGGAAGATGGCGACGCCCGACGGCAAGTCAACGATACATAGCAAGTGTACCGGCGATTGAAGGGCCGGGCAAGGGTTTTTGCCCGGTTGTCCGCAATGCCGTATGGAGGAGAAAGATATGCCGGAATTGAAAGAATCCTTGGGGCACAGGTATCTGCAGGAGACAAAGGTCAGCAGGGAGCAGGGGGGAGGGCAATCGTCTCCGGCGATTCAGAGGCCGGAAAGATGGAAGACCTACCCCGGAGCCGAGGTCGTCGAGTTGCCGAGGAACTGGCATGCGCAGGGGATGGATTTCCTGTCGATCCTCCAGCATCGTCGCTCGTTGCGGAGCTTTGTCGATGAGCCCATGGCCCTTGCCGATCTTGCCTTGCTGCTCTGGGCGAGCCAGGGGATCACCGGCCGGGCCGGTCCGTATTTTTTCCGCACCGCGCCATCTGCCGGGGCACTCTACCCCATGGAAACCTATCTTGCCATGCAGCGCGTGGAGGGGATTGATCCCGGCATCTACCATTTCGATGTGCAGGGCTTCCGGCTGGAACGTCTTTCCGCCGTGCTGCCTGGGCAGCCGCTGGCAGAGGCCTGTCTGGGGCAAAGTTTTATGGCCCTGGCCCCGGTCAATTTCATCTGGACTGCAATCTTTCGGCGGAACATGGCGAAATACGGGCATCGGGGCATGCGCTACATTCTGCTCGACGCCGGACACATCTGCCAGAATCTCCTGCTGGCCGCGGGTGTTCTCGGCATGGGCGGGTGTCCGGTCGCTGCTTTTTTTGATGAAGAGGTGAACGCTCTGCTCGGCGTGGACGGTCAGGAGGAGTCAACGCTCTATCTCGCCTCAGTGGGTCGCACAGGTCAGGTGACAGATGCTGTTTAACACGTTTGTCCATATTCCCGGGATCGGCGAGACTACGGAGCGCAAACTCTGGCAGGCCGGGATCACCACCTGGGACGATTTTCGGGAACCATACCCTGAATTTCTCACCGGTCAGAAAATACGGTTTATCAACGATCATCTGGCTCGCAGCCGTGCCCAGGCCGGACAGTCGACAGCCCGGGAGTTTCTCCGTCAGCTGCCCGCGGCGCAGAGGTGGCGGATTTTTCCGCATTACCGTGATTTCGTAGCCTATCTCGACATCGAAACCACGGGTTTGGGTTTCACTGCGCACGCAATCACCACCATCAGCCTCTACGATGGGGAAAAAGTGTTCACCTATGTGCAAGGGGAAAATCTCGCCGATTTTGCCGAGGACATCGGCCGGTATCAACTGCTGGTCACCTATAACGGCAAAGCCTTTGATGTCCCCATGATAGAGAAACATTTCGGCTTTCGGCTGGACCAGGCCCACATCGATCTGCGGCCCTTGCTGCAGGGGCTGGGATTTGTCGGCGGTTTGAAGGGATGCGAGAGGCAGATGGGTCTTGATCGCGGCGAGCTTGCCGGGGTGGATGGGTATTTCGCCGTGGTGCTCTGGCGGGAATATTGCCGGACCAAGGAACGACGGGCGCTGGAAACCCTGCTTGCCTATAATGTGGAAGATACGGTGAATCTCGAGTCGCTGCTGGTGAAGGCCTATAACCTGAAACTGGCGGGAACCCCTTTTGCCGAAAGCCACCGGTTGGACCTGCCGATTCCGCCGGAGAGGGCATTTGTGCCGGATGTGGCGCTCATCGATCGATTGCAGGGGCGGCTGCGGGGCGGGTACTGAGGAAAAACGGAGAGAGCCCGGCGGGTGCCGGGCTCTCTCCCAGGGAGGAGCCACGCGTTTTGTAGCAAGGCAGAGAATCAGGGTAGATACGGTGTTTTGGGCAGTGCGCGCGTGGCCATAAGGTGATTCGCCCGCTCCGGAGCGAATCACCCAGGGTTGAAGGTCCCCCCCCCAACCTGTTTTTTTGTGCGTTACATCTGAGAGGGCATAAAAAAACCCACCTCTGTTGCCGGAGATGGGTGTGAGCAATCCATTTTCCCTATCGGCAACCCGGCCATCCGCATCGGCGGACCCGTTGGCTTTGCGTCCCCGGATTACTCCGGGTTTGCCTTTTTCCAAGACAGCGTTTCGTTCTGCGTTCATAGTGGCACAGTGCCTCTGCTCCTGTCAATCTGTTTTTCCCGCCAAACAGGGAGGAGGTTGGTTTTTCCCCGGCTTGTGGTACACTGATCCCGAAAAACAGGGTTTCCCATTACCACGGAAGGGTATCATGTCCAACACCATAGCCTCTAACCATGCCGCACTCTTTCCCGCCTGCCGGAGGATGGTGGCCGACCGGCAGTGGCAGGAATTCATCGCTTTCCTGAGTCCTGCCGAAAACCCTGCCGAACTGGCCGGACTGCTTGCCGATCCTGCGGCGCCATTCCCGGATGCTCCTGCATATCTCGCGGACCTGGCCCGTCTGGAGCTGGCCCTGTACCGCGCGGGCCAGGAAGCCGCCTCCCTGCCCGCCGAAGTGGAGCAGCGCACGATAAATCCTTCGCTGCAACTGCTTCATTCCTCCTTTAGCGGTTTGCCCGCCCTGCTCGGGGGGGAGGATGGGGGGCAGCCCGTCCCGCATCCGGAGATGATTCTGGTCTGGCTCGATCCGGCAACGGGAACATCCCTGGCGCAGGCGGCCGCGCAAGAGGATCTGCTGGCCCTGAAGCTGGTTGCCGAAGGGATTGAGCCGCGTCAGGCCGCAACGCTTGGGGAATTGCCGGTCGGGACCGTTCTGGCAACGCTTGAGCGGGCAACGGACAAGGGGATTCTGCTTGCCCCCCCCTCGCGCATCCGCAGGGATGCGGAGAGCTTCCCCATCACCGAGGAGGTGGAGCCCCGTTTTCTGAGCGCCGAGGTTTTCACCCTGCAATGGCACATCACCCAGGTCTGCGATCTGCATTGCAAGCATTGCTACGACCGGAGCGACCGCGCTCCCTTGCCCCTGGCCAGCGGCCTTGCGGTGCTCGATGATCTGCTGGCCTTCTGCCAAAGCCGCCACGTGCGGGGGCAGGTGAGCTTTTCCGGCGGCAATCCCTTGCTCTATCCCCATTTTCTCGAACTCTATCAGGCGGCGGTGGATCGGGGCTTTGGCGTGGCCATCCTGGGCAACGCCACCACAAAAGAGCATCTCCTGTCCCTGCTGGCCATCCGGAAACCGGTCTTCTACCAGGTAAGCCTTGAGGGCTTGGCCGAGCATAACGACTTCATCCGGGGCAAGGGCTATTTTGCCAGGGTTCTCAAGTTTCTTGAGCTGTTGCGCGAGCTGGATATCTATTCCATGGTGATGCTCACCCTGACCCGGGGCAATATGGCGCAGGTTCTCCCCCTGGCCGAGCTGCTCCGCGACAGGGTCGATCTGTTTGTTTTTAACCGGCTGGCCATGGTCGGCGAGGGCTCCCTGCTGGAGTCTGTTCCGGTTGCCGAGTACCGTGGATTTCTGGAGCGTTATGCGGCCGCGGCCCAAAAGAACCCGGACATGGGCCTCAAGGATAATCTTTTCAATCTGCTCCGTGCGGAAAAAGGGGAGCCCCTGCTGGGAGGATGCGCCGGATTCGGCTGCGGCGCGGCCTTTAATTTCGTTTCCTTGCTGCCCGACGGCGAAGTGCATGCCTGCCGGAAATTTCCCTCGCTCATCGGCAACATCTTCCGCCAATCCCTGGCGGAGATCTATGATGCGCCTGCGGCCCGAAAGTACCGGGCCGGGTGCCAGGCCTGCCGGGACTGCCGCCTGCGGCCCGCCTGCGGAGGATGCCTCGCCGTGAGCCACGGCTTCGGCCTCGATGTCTTCACCCAGCGCGACCCCTACTGTTTTTTAGTAAGTTAGCAGTTGGTTTCCCATAACTTCGTGAACGCACGTATCCTGTTGAATCAGGGCTGGAGCATCAACCATGAATCTGCGGATTCTGTCCTACAATATCCACCGGGCCATCGGGGTTGACCGGCGGTTTCGCCCGGAGCGCATCGCCGCGGTCCTGGACCATTACGATGCCGACATCGTTTTGCTTCAGGAGGTGGACGTGGGAGTTCCCCGCTCGCGGGAATTGAATCTGGCCCGGGAACTGGCCGAGAGCTGCAATTATCCCTACTCCGCGGTGGGGCTCAATGTCCAACTGCGCAAGGGGATGTACGGCAACGCCACCCTGAGCCGCTATCCCATCGCCCGTGAGCGCAATATTGATCTGACCCTCAATGGCCGCAAGGCCCGGGGCTGCCTGTTCACCGAGCTGGAATTGCCCTCCCAAGCAGCCTTCCCGCTGTTGCCGGTGTTCAATCTGCATCTGGGGCTTTCGTTCAAGGAGCGGCCTCAGCAGGTGGGGCGGCTGGTGCGGACTCCGGAGTTCACCGGCCTCACCGTCGAGGCTCCCTGCGTGGTGGCCGGTGATTTCAACGACTGGTGGACCCGGCTCGCGCCGCTCTTTACCGAGGCGCTGGGTTTTGTCTGCGCAACCAATCATGGCGTCGGCTATCAGAATGCCATTCTGACCTACCCCTCCTTTTCTCCCTCCACCGGCCTGGATAAGGTGTTTTGCCGCGGGCCTATCACCGTGCTGGGCGGCAAGCGCTGCCGTCTCCGCGTCTCAAAGGTCGCCAGCGATCATTTGCCCGTTATTGTTGACCTGCAGGTGTAGGTTAGGGTGTTTCTGCAGGAGTTTTCCCATTGACTTTGGCTCCTGTTTTCCCGAACATGAAGGGAGACCTTTTTGTGATACGCGGTGTTACGTCGAGAGCATGGAGGATGCGCATGCCTGATTATCCTGGGAAAACCAGAGACCGCCAACCCCTTGCGGATCGGCTGGGCAGCAGGGCGCTGGTTGTTTTGCTGCTGGTCGCGGTTTCCGCCTTGCTGCTCACCGGCTGCGAGCGGCAGGAAACTCCCCAGGTGGCCGCGGTGGCGCTGGAGCCGGTGACGCTCTGCCGGAGCACGAATATGCATCTGCCCCTGGTGGTGGCGGAAAAGCAGGATTTTTTTTCCGACCAGGGGCTGGCGGTCACGGTGCGGGAATTCACCATGGGCCGCAATGCCCTGGCAGCGATGCTCCGGGGCGAATGTGATTTTTCCACGGCTGCCGAACCGCCGGTGGTTGAGTATGCCCCCCAGCGGGACGATTTGCGGATTCTTGCCTCTGTGCAAAGAACGGACAACATGGCTCAGATTCTGGGCCGGGCAGACCGGGGGATCGCCACGCCCCAGGATCTTAAAGGCAAGCGGATAGCCACGGTACAGGGGACCATCGCCCATTTTTTTCTCCATGTATTTTTGCAAAAAAACGGTCTCACGCTCAAGGATGCCGGGGTGGTCTTCATGAAAGCCGACGAGGTGCTGGGGGCGCTTTCCAGCGGTGAGGTGGACGCCATTTCCATGACCCGGAAGGTCATCAGCCAGGCGCAACACGCCTTGCAGGAAAACGGGGTGCTCCTGGAGGCCCCAGGGCTATGCCGGAACTATGTCATGCTGCTCACCACCGCAGGGCTGCTGGAAAAGCGGCCCGAGACGGCGGTGCGGTTTCTCAAGGCCGTGGCACAGGCCGAGGAGTTTATCCGCCAGCACCCCCAAGAAACGCTGGCCGTTGCCCATATCGGCCAGGAAGGGGCAGTGGCCGAGACCGAGGAACGGTTGCGTTCCTACCAATACAACCTGAGCCTGGATCATGGTCTGCTCATGGGGCTGGAGGATGCGGCCCGCTGGACATCGCAGCAGACAGGGGACGGCGCGGGCCAGTCGCCAAATTTTCTGGCGCTGATTGCTGCGGAATCATTGCAGGCGGTGAGGCCGGAGGCGATGAATCTTGGCAAATAGGAGACCGGGCATGTGCATGCTTCGGGAAAAGAACGCGGCAACAGCGGCGGGCTGCGCGCTTGTCGCGGCAACGTGTGTGCTGTTGCTTGTGGCCGGAGGCTGCAAGCGGAACGAGGAGGCAGGTTCCCAAGGAAAGCAAACCGCGCCTCTGGCCGTAACATTCTGCCATGGCAGCGTCACCGATATCCTGCCCCGCATCGCTTTGGAACAGGGCTATTTCGCCGAAGAGGGCCTCACGGTCACCCTGAATGATCTCGACGGCAAGCTGGCCTTTGACGGGATGCTTGCCGGAGAGTGCAACTTTGCCGTGAGCGGGGCGCCGCCTATTGTCCTGGCCGACCCGCGGCGCACGTCCTTCGCCATCCTGGCCACGGTCTTGTCCGATTACGATTCCGCCCGGATCATCGCCCGCAGAGACCTGGGCATCGCCACGCCCCAGGATTTGAGGGGTAAGCGGATCGGGGTGAAAAAAGGAGTGCTGAGCCATATCTTCCTTGACCTGTTCATGATGAAACATGGGTTGGAGCACAACGAGGTTGTCCGGGTGTTCATGGAGCCGGAGGCCTTTCGGACCGCCCTGGCCAAAGGCGAGATCGACGGGTTTTCCATGACCAACAGGATGGTCGATGCCGCGGCCACGGCCCTGGGCGACACAAGCGTGGTTTTTGCCGAGCCCGGACTCAATCCCATCCTCGGCATCCTCACCACACGGCCCGATATCCCGCTCAATCTTCAGGCAACTCCCAGGCTTTTGCACGCCCTGATCCGGGCCGAGCAATTCGTGAAAAACGACCCGGCCGCAGCCAAGGCGCTGGTGGCCAAGGAGAACAGGATTGCCCCCCGGGAGATCGAAAGCCTCTGGGCGAGGACGGCCATCGATGTTGCCCTGCCAAACTTCCTCTTTATCCATCTGGAGGACCAGTACCGCTGGCAGGTGGAGCGCGGCGGTTCCCCGGGGCTTGGGAACGGCATGCCCAATTATCTGGACCTGGTCCTGCCGGAATATCTGCGGGCCATCAAGCCGGATGCGGTTACGCTTTTCAAGCGCTGAGGGGATTTTCGGTGAAGATTCGGAGCAAACTCATCCTGATCGGCATTATTCCGGTGGCCCTGCTGCTGACCCTGTCCGCGCTCTTTCTCTGGGCCACCGGTCAGGTGGAACGGGCCACCCACAAGGCCATCGTTGCCGATGAACTGGCTGCCACCCTTGCCGATCTGGCCATCCTGACCTACGAGCACCATATCTATTTTGAGGAACGCGCCCATGTCCAGTGGGTGGAAAAGCATGCCTTCCTGGAGCGGCAGATTAAGGCGGAAACAGCGCTTTTCGACTCGGCCGGGGAACAGGAATTGCTGGGCCGCCTCTCGCGGACCGTCCACAACCTGGGCTTTCTTTTTGCCCAGTACGGGCCGCATCCCAGCCATGGCAAGGGGATGCAACTTTCCGGGCAGGAGAAAAGCTTCCACGACCGGCTCACGGCCAGGATTCTTCAGGATCTGGCCGTGGCCGCTCCGGCGGCGCACGCCCTCCACCACCTGAACCATGACCGGTCCCTCGCCTTTTCCCGCCGGATTGAGATGGCAGGCGTCTTGGTGGTCGGCGCCATTGCGGTCCTGCTGCTGCTCCTTTCCTCTTTGATCATCCGTTCCTTTTCTCTCCCGGTCCGGGTTTTGACCGAAGCCTTTGCCGCGGTCAGCGCCGGTGATCTCGGCTGTCGCATCGGGAGCGCGGCCAAGGACGAGCTGGGCAATCTTTCCCGGGGCTTTGACGCCATGGCCCAGCGCCTGCAGGAAAGCAACCTGGCCGTGCACAGCCTGAACCTTGAGCTTGAGGCGCGGGTGGAGGATCGGACCAGGGATCTGTCCCGCGCCAATGCGGAGCTGCGGTTGAATGAAGAGCGGCTGGCGCTCCTGCTTGCTCTCAGCCAGCGGGAGTTCGACACCGAGGAGGAGCTGATCCGCTATGCCCTGGAGGAGACGGTGCGGCTGGCCCGCAGCACGGTCGGCTATCTGCATTTTTTCAATGAGGACCAGCAGACCCTGCGGCTTTTCCTCTGGTCCGAGGCGGTCATGGAGCTCTGCACCGCGGTGAAGACCCCGCATTACCCGCTGCAGGCGGCGGGAATCTGGGCCGATTGCGTGCGGCAGAGGCAGCCTGTGGTGCACAATGATTACCAGAACATGGCGGGGAAAAAGGGGTTGCCGGAAGGCCATTTCCCGCTCTTCCGGCACCTGAGCATTCCCATCTTCGACGGGGAGAACATCGTCGCGGTCCTCGGGGTCGGCAACAAGGAAGAGCCCTATGACGCGGACGATATCCGGCAGCTCACTCTCTACATGGGCAGCGCCTGGGAGATGGTCAGGCGCAAGCGGGTCGAAACGCTGCTCCACGAATCCGAGCAGCGGTACCGCGCCATTTTCAACGAGTCGCCGGACGGCATTTTGATTATCGATCTGGAAACGGGCAAGGCCGTTGAGTTCAATGACGTGGCCCACCGTCAGTTGGGATATGGCCGGGAAGAGTTTGCCGGACTTTCGCTGGCGGATTACGAGGCAAGGGAAAGGCCCGAGGAGATTCAGGCCCACATCGAAAAAATCAGGCGGCATGAGAGCGACAGCTTTGAAACCGAGCACCGGACCAAGTCCGGAGAGATCAGAAACGTTGCGGTGTCGGCGCAGATTTTGATCCTTGGCGAGCGCCAATATCTTTACACCATCTTCCGGGATATCACCGAGTTGCGCCAGGCCCAGGAGGGGCTGAGGCAATATGCCGAATCCCTGGCCCGGAGCAACACGGAGCTGGAGCATTTCGCCTATGTGGCTTCCCACGACCTGCAGGAGCCGTTGCGCAAGATCGGCAGCTTCACCGAGCTGCTGGCCCGCAAGTACCAGGGCCATCTGGACGAGAAGGCCGATGCCTACATCGGCTACATCGTCGACGGCGCCCAGCGGCTGCAAACCCTGATCAACGACTTGCTGGCTTTCTCCCGGGTAACCACCAAGGGGAAGGAGTTCGAGCCGGTTGACTGCAACGCTCTTCTGGCGCGGGTGCGGCAGGATTTGGAGTTGGCCATCAAGGAGAGCGGGGCGCGGCTCAGCGCGGGAAATCTGCCCACGGTCATGGCGGATGCCGGCCAGTTGGGGCAGGTTTTTCAAAATCTCATCACCAATGCCGTCAAGTACCGCGCTGCCGGTCAGGCTCCGGAGATTGCCGTGGCCGCGGTTGAACGGGACGCCGAGTGGCTTTTTTCGGTGCGCGACAGCGGAATCGGCATCGAGCCCCAGCATTTCGAGCGGGTCTTCCAGCTTTTCCAGCGGTTGCACACCCGCGAGGAATACTCGGGCACCGGCATCGGCCTGGCGCTGTGCAAGAAGATCGTCGAGCGGCATGGCGGCAAGATCTGGCTGGAATCGGCGGCAGGCAAGGGGACGACCTTTTTCTTCACCGTGCCGCGCATGCCGATGCAGCAAAAGACGCGATAGACTATTTGACAGAGGAGGGGCAACCTTGGCTGAGCCACACAAGGCTACAACCAGAATAATTTGCGCGGGGTTGTGCCTGCTGTTCCTCGTCCTTGCCGGTGGATTCTGGCTCAACGGCTGTGCGAAGCGCCAGGAGCCGCTGCTGCGCGTTGCCTCCAATGTCTGGTCAGGTTACGAGACCCTCTATCTGGCGCGTAGTCTCGGCTATTACGAGGATAAGAACATCCGCCTCGTGGAACTGCCCTCCAACAGCCAGGTTTCGCAATCCCTGCGCAACGGCGTGATCGAGGCGGCCTGCCTGACCCTTGATGAGGCGCTTTCCTTGCTGCAGGACGGCGTGGATCTTCGGGTGGTGCTGGTCATGGATTTTTCCCATGGCGCGGATGTTGTGATGGCCAGGCCGGGGATCGACACCCTGCAAGCGCTCCGCGGCAAAAGGATCGGCGTGGAGACTGCCGCGGTTGGGGCCACCATGCTGGATGCGGCCCTGCAAGCCGGCGAACTCCAGGCAGAGGATGTCACCATAGTGCCGCTGACGGTGGATGGGCATGCCGACGCCTATCGGGCGGGCAGGATCGATGCAGTGGTGACCTTTGAACCGGTACGCAGCCGGCTTTTGCAGGAGGGGGCGCGGGTTCTCTTCGACAGCGCACAGGTTCCCGGCCGGATTGTCGACGTGCTCGCGGTGCGTCCGGAGGTTGCCGCAGCCCATGCCAAGGCGCTCGGAGCATTGCTGAAAGGGCATTTCCGGGCGAGAGAGTATCTTGCCGGTCAGCCGCAAGACGCGGCAAAGCGAATGGCCCCCCGGTTGGGGGAAAATGCGCTGGAGCAGTTCGTTGGCCTCCGCCTGCCGGGTATCCAGGAGAACCAGGCGTTGCTCGGCGGGAATCCTCCGGGTCTGAAGAGCATTGCGGGCGAATTGGCCGCCCTCATGCTGCGCCGGAAACTGTTGCACAAGGAGGTCTCCGTGGAGCGCCTTGCAGACCCGTCGTTTCTTGTTGGGGAGAAGAAATGAGCAACCCTGCCACCATCCGCTTGCGTCTCTGGGTGCCGATCTTTGTTTTTTTGGCATTTACTCTGCTGCTGGTATTCTTCACCGTGAACGAGTACACGACGCAGGCGCGAAGCATCGAAGAAAGATCGCTTGCTTCGTTGCGTGAAGTTCTCGCGCGGACAGGTCCCAGGATCGAAAATTTACAGCGAAACGGCATGGACCGCCTTGTGGAATCGGAAATCGCCGAGCTGAGCATTCCGGCGGAAGTTCGCGCCGTCGTGCTTGTAGACGATCAGGGCCTTGTTCTGGATGGTGCGCAAAGGGGATGGCGGGGCCGTCCTGCCGATGAAGTTCTGCCGTCTTTCGACCGGAACCGTTTCCGCTCCCTCCAGGAAACGCGAAGACCGGATATCCGTCTCTCCTCCGACGGCAATACTTTTGTCGGCTACGGGCCGGTGGCTCTCGCGGTGGAATCCGGAGAGATTCGGCCCACCCGCGTCGGCGGGATTTTCATGGAGTATGACCTGTCTTGGCACAAGGGATATCTGGGCGAGGACTTGATCGTGAAATGCCTCGAGGTTTGGGGTGTCGGCCTTCTTCTGATGCTGGCCCTGTGGGTCGCCTTGAACCGCTGGCTGACACGGCCACTCTCCCATCTGCAGGGGATCGTCAACCGCTTTCGCGCCGGGGAATACCTGGCCAGGGCCGATGTCTCCGGCAAGGGGGAGTTGGCAGAGCTTTCCCAAGCCTTTAACGGTATGGCCGATGAAGTGCTCCGAAACAGCGCCCGGCTCCAGGCGGTATTGAATGCCGCCACGGAATACGGGATTATCGCCACCGATTTAGACGGAGTCGTCACCGTGTTCAACCCCGGGGCGGAACGGGTGCTCGGCTACACCTCCGAGGAAGTGGTCGGCAGGCAGACCCCGCTGCTCTGGCATCTCGATGCCGAGATCAGCGCCAGGGGCGAGGAACTCAGCAGGATATATGCCCGCCCGATCAGCGGTTTTGCGGTGTTCACGGAATCTGCCCGGCAAGGGCAGGCCCAGGCCGCCGAGTGGACCATGGTCCGGAAAAACGGCGCCCGGCTGAATGCCCGGCTTGTGGTGACGGCAGTCCAGGATGAGAAGGAGGAGATAATCGGCTATCTCGGCATGGTCGAGGACATCACCGAGCGCAAGCAATCCGAGGAATTCATCAAAAACATCCTTGACTGCGTTGACGAGGGATTCATCATTGTCGACCGGGAGTTCCGGATCTTGTCCGCCAACAAGGCATACTCCAGGTTATTCGACATGCCCGTCGAGGATGTCCTTGGCAAATACTGTTATGAAGTTTCCCTCCATGCCTCGGCGCCCTGTTTTGAAACCGGAAGCGATTGCGCGGTGCAGAATGTGTTCGCGACAGGAGAGGCGCATTCGGTGACCTATATGCATAAAGACGCACAGGGGGCGACCGTGTATATAGAAACAAAGGCCTATCCCCACGCGAAAGACAGCAACGGCAGGGTTATTACCGCGATCGAGACATTGGTCGATGTCACGGCACGGCAGAGCCTTGAAAATCAACTCCGCCAGGCCCAGAAGATGGAGGCCATCGGCGCTCTGGCCGGCGGCATCGCCCACGATTTCAACAATATCCTCACCCCGATTCTCGGCTACAGCGAACTGGTCGTAGAGCGTCTGCCCCCCTCCGGCGAAGAGCGCGGCCTGGTGCAGGAGATCAACAAGGCAGGCAAACGGGCCAAGGAACTGGTCAAGCAGATCCTCACCTTCAGCCGCCAGACCGAACAGCAGCGGCAGCCGGTGCAGATTCATCTGATCGTCAAGGAGGCGCTCAAGCTGCTGCGCTCCACCATCCCGACCACCATTGCCATCAAGCAACATGTCGTTGACTGCGGCATGGTCATGGCTGATCCGACCCAGATCCATCAGGTGCTGATGAACCTCTGCACCAATGCCTATCATGCCATGCGGGAGGCCGGCGGCGAGTTGAGCGTCAGCCTGTCGGTGGTGGAGATTACGGCCCAGGATTACCTGGACAACCTGGCCCTGCAGCCTGGCCCGCATGTGAAACTGATCGTCCGCGACACCGGCTGCGGCATGAGCAAGGAACTCCAGGCTCGAATCTTTGATCCCTATTTCACCACCAAAAAGCCAGACGAGGGAACAGGGCTGGGGCTGTCGGTGGTGCACGGCATCGTGCGGAGTCACCAAGGACATATCACTGTGTATAGCGAGCCGGGTCAGGGCAGCGCCTTCCATGTCTACTTGCCCCAGGTGGAGGTGCAAAGCGAGGGGGCTGCCGAGGAGGCGGGCCCGATGCCTCGCGGGAGCGGCACCGTGTTGGCGGTGGACGATGAGTTGGTGGTCTGTCAGCTCCATGAAAAGGTGCTGCGCCGCCTGGGGTACGAGGTTGTGCTCTGCTCCAGCGGTATGCAGGCGCTGGAGACATTCCGGCGGGAGAGGGCCCGGATTGATCTGGTCCTTACCGACATGACCATGCCGGGCATGAATGGGGCGGAGCTGGCCAGGAGGATCAAACAGCTCAGCCCTGCCACGCCGGTAATCATCTGCACCGGGTTCAGCGATATCATGAATGGGGAAAAGGCGAAACAGTTGGGGATCGACGGCTATCTGTTCAAGCCGGTCGCAATGCAGCAGCTTGCCCAGGCCCTGCATGACGCCTTGCGGAAAGGGGATGCAGTGGTTCAGGGGAACGACAGATTGCTTGACAACGGAGGGAAGCAACCATGACCAACCCGCACCGAATAGACATCCTGCTGGTGGAAGACGACCCCGGCGATGTGGAATTGACCAGGGAAGGGCTGCGGGAGGCCAAGATGCTGGTCACGCTCCATGTGGTGGATGACGGCGAAAAAGCCCTGAAATTTTTACGGAAAGAGTCCCCGTACACCGGGGCGGCGCGGCCGGATATCGTGCTGCTCGACCTCAATATGCCGCGGAAAGACGGCAAGGAAACGCTGCGGGAGATCAAGGGTGATCCGGACCTGCGCTCCATTCCCGTGGTGGTGCTCACCACCTCGGAGGCGGAGGCCGACATTGCCGCCTGCTACGATCTGGGCGCCAACTGCTATATCACCAAGCCGATCAGCTTTGCGGCCTTTACCAAGGCGGTGGCCATGATCGAGGAATTCTGGTTCACCATCGTCAGGATGCCGGCGAAATAACAAGGGAACCTTGCACAATTCGTCACACCGGCTTTCTCCGGTATGACGGAGAACATATTCGAGACGATTTTTCGGCTCCCGCAAGAGGAAGGTGTTACCATGAAAATCAGAATTCTCCTCATCGAGGACGATCAGGCCGATGCATTTCTTATCCGGGAGATGCTGCGGGAATCGCCAACCCGCGGGAGCGCGGCAACGGACGATATTGCGATCCGGCATGTTACCCGGCTCGAGGACGGGATCCGCCTGGCAGGGGAGGATGCCTTCGATATCATCCTCTCCGATCTCGGATTGCCGGACAGCCAGGGCATGGATACTGTCCGGAGGCTGGCCTCGGAAGTGAAGCGTCTGCCCATTGTGGTGATGACCGGGTTGGCGGATCACGAGGTTGGCCTTGAGGCGGTGAACGCAGGAGCCCAGGATTATCTGATCAAGGGGCAGGTCAACGGGGAGGTGCTGACCCGTTCCATCCGCTACGCCATTGAACGCAAGAAGATAGAGAACGAAAAGGAGCAGGTTATTGCCGAACTGCAGGAGGCGCTGGCAAAGGTCAAGCTGTTGAGCGGGTTTATCCCGATCTGCGCCTCCTGTAAAAAGATCCGGGACGATACGGGATATTGGCAACAGGTGGAAGCATATATTCAGAAGCACTCCAATGCCGAGTTCAGCCATTCCATCTGCCCGGATTGCAGCCACAAGCTCTACCCGGAACTCTATACGGAGCCGCCCGAAAGTAAGGACCCTTTCAAGGAATGTTAGGGGTGCCCGCGGGTTTTTTTGTTGCTTTTTGCATGGGATTTCCTGATACTGTTACCAGGATGTGATCGGGCAGTCCTATTCTGATTCGGTCACGCAGGGGCCGGAAGAATCCGGTTTTCTCATTTTCCCACAGCGCAAGCGATTGCAAGGAGGGTTTTATGGAAACCAAGGAGCTGAAAAAATTTTTGGCGGGGTTTGGCATTGCCAGCCTGCTGACCGGGGCCGGCCTGGCCGCGCCCCCCGCGGCGAATGGCGCCGGCGGCAGCGGCTGAGGCGGCAGCAAGGGCAGTGCCGTGAGCACTGAGGAAAAGGCCAAGGCCGGGGCGGAAAAAGGAGCAGCGGAAACGAAAGGCACTCCGGAAGAGGAAGCGGCAAAAGCCAAAAAGAAGAAGGAAGAAGAGAAAAGTAAATCCGGAAAAAGCGGCTGAGGCGGCTGAAACAGAGCGCAGGTTGCGTTCGAAGATATATTCAAAAAAGGCAGGGAAACCCTGCCTTTTTTTATTGGCCACGGGCATCCGTCCCCGGTGTCTTGCTAAGGCGCGGCAGCGCAGGAAACAGGCGTCCGTCCCTTGGCCGTGCCTGAGCGCACGGTTCAGAAAAAGCGGTAGATCACCGAGGTTGCCACACCCCAGAGCAGGATCAGGAGCGTCCCCCCGGCGCAGGCTCCGCCAAGCAGCCGGTGGCTGAGCAGTTCGCGGCGGTTTTCCTGATAGCCCAGAAGCAGCCCGCAGAGGATGCCCGTTGCCATGCCGCCTCCGTGGGCCCAGTTGTTGATCCCCGGCACCAGCAGGCCAAAAACGAAGATGCCCATGGCCCAGCCGCCGATCTGCTGATACACCTGCCGGCCATAGCTGCCGCCCCGGCTCTTTCCGTAATAGAGCGCCGCCCCGATCAGGGCGCAGACCGCGGCCGAAGCGCCGATGGTAAAGGGAACTCCGGCCAGGTAGGAGAGCAGAAAGCCGCCGATGCCGCCCAGGGTATAGATGGAAAACATCCGCGGCAGGCCGTATTCCTGGATCACCAGGGGGCCGATCTGCCGCAGGGCGATGAGATTGAAAACGAGATGGAGCAGGCTGCCGTGCAGGTAGCTGGCGGAAACCAGCGACCACCAGCGGTGCAGGCCATCGATGGGCATGGTGCCCGTCGCTCCCAGAAGCAGGAGGCTGCGGTTGTCCGGGGAGAGAAAGCCGAAGGGGTTCATGCCCAGGGACATGCCGCGCGGATTCATGAGCAGCGAGAGGACAAAGAGGGCGATGTTGAGGCCGCTCAAGCCCATGAGAAAGAGATCCTGGTCGTGGAACAGCCGCAGGAAGGCGTGGTTCTTCCACCAGACGCCGGGAGTCCTGATGCCGCAATACGGGCAGAAGGGCTCATCCCGGCTGATGAGGCGGCGGCAATTGGGGCAGAGTTGCGAGGTCTTGCGGGAGTCTGTCATAGGGGCGGCTTGTTGTGGTTGATACGATCATTTTTTTGTCGCCCCAGCTAACCATACCCGGCCAGAAAAAACCAGAAAAAGCGTGATCGCATGGTCTGGGTCATTGGCCGGGGTTTGCGTGCGTATCCTGCGGGAGGACAAGGGGGGGCTCGGGGAGCGGGGCTGTCTGCTTCTGTTCAAGCCCATGTTCCGCCTGAATTATAACTGTGGGCAAATCAGGCAGGGTGCTGGCCCAGCCCCGATGCACAGGCTGCCGGGGAGCCGGCCGCCTGCTCCAGCAGCAGTATGGCCTGGAGCAACTGCTGCTGGAGTTTCTGCGGCAACGGGGTAGGCTGATCGGCGGAGCCGCCGGTTAGCAGCCTTCCACGGCCTTTCTTTTTTTCATGGCCGGGGCGGGAGCAGCGGCCGGGGTCTCAGCCTGTGCCGGAGCAGCGGCAGCCGCTGTATGGCAGGCGATGCAGCCGGTGGGGCCCTTCTTGCCGTTTACTCCGGTGGCGTGGCAGGTCTTGCACCGGGCATGGAACACGTCCATGGGCTTCTGGAGCTTGGGATCGGCAAACTTCGCATTGTGGCAGCTTGCGCATTGCAAGCCATCCGTCTTCCCCAGTGCGGCGATGGCCGCCTCGGTTACGGGCTGGTGCTTGGCATCGTGATGGCAGGACCCGCAATCAAGGCCAAGGGCGGCGTGCTTGGCATGGCTGAAAATGGCGGGTTTCTTCCCCTTTATCACCAGATCCTGGGCCGGGGCCGCGGTTTTTCCAGCGGCCTGTGCCGTTTCCAGGCCGGTTATGGTCATGGTCAGGCCGGTCGCGCACACCATGGCAAGAGCAATCATTGTTTTTTTCATCGTGGTTCCTCCTAAGTTTTTTGTTTCCAGGGGTGGCCCCTGGTACATCCCTTTCCTGTTGTCTGTATCCTATCCACTCCCCAAAGTTTTTCCTAGAGGACATGGGGTGATGTCTGGCGACATCGGCCGGCGGGCAGGGGATGTCGGGTGGCCGTGCCGGGCAGCCATCGATTTCCGTTGCCCCTGTTTTGACGGGCGTGGTAGTCTGGCCCCGTACAAAGAAGACAGAATGCGCGGGTGTGCGTGTGATACAGGGACGGGAAAGATGACACCTCGGAAATCAAGCAGCAAAACGGAGCTTCTGGCCCCGGTGGGGAGCGTGGAGTCATTTTTCGCCGCCCTGGAGAACGAGGCCGATGCAATATACTGCGGACTGCAGGAGTTTTCCGCCCGGGCCAAGGCCAAGAATTTTACTGTGGACGAGGTGGAGAAGATGACCACCCATGCCCATCACCACCACCGTCGGCTGTACATCGCCCTCAACACCCTGATCAAGGAAAAGGAGCTGCCCCGGGTGGCGGGGATTGTGGCCGATCTGGCCGGGATCGGGGTCGACGGCCTGATCATCCAGGACCTCGGGGTCTGGCGGCTGGCCCGCGCCCATTTTCCCGGGTTGCCCCTGCACGCCTCAACCCAGTTGGCCGTGCACAACGCGGCCGGGGTACTGATGCTTGAGCAGATGGGCTTCAGCCGAGCGGTCCTGGCCCGGGAGCTCTCCTTGGCCGAGATCGGGGCGATCCGGCAACAGAGCACCATCGAACTGGAGCATTTTGTCCACGGGGCGCTCTGTTTTTCCGTTTCCGGCCAGTGCCTCTTTTCTTCCGCAGTAAGCGGCATGAGCGGCAACCGGGGCCGCTGCGCCCAGCCCTGCCGCCGGAGCTATCGCAACCGGGAACAGCCGGGCTACCATTTTTCCACCAGCGATTTTTCCGCCCTGTCCCTGCTGCCCCAGTTGCTCAAGGCCGGGGTCATCAGCCTTAAAATCGAGGGGCGGATGAAGAGCGCCGAATATGTGGCCCGGGTGGTGGCAGCCTACCGTTTGGTGCTGGACGCCCCGGAAAGCGGGCGCAAGCAGGCGATGCAGGAGGCCGAGGAGCAACTGGCCCTCTCCTTTGGCCGCCAGACGACCAAGGGGTTTCTTTCCGGCTCCGTTCCCACGGGGATTGCTGATTCCTCCAAGCAGGGGACTCTCGGGAAGCATCTCGGCCAGGTGACTTCGCTGCGCGGCGGCATGCTCGGGTTTACAACCGGCGACCGGCTGCACGTGGGCGACCGGATCCGCGTCCAGCCGCAAAACGACCAGGCCGGCACCGGCTTTACCGTGCGGGAGCTCTGGCTCGAACAGAAAAAACAAAAAGTCGTCAAGGCAGGGGATTTTGTCCGGGTGCGGATTCCCGACAAGGGCGGCTTTTTTCAGGTGGGGGACACGATCTTCAAGGT
>Ga0180009_10000535_pt1 | contig 52431 bp, 54 predicted proteins | sample OS_PC_MetaG_FD_123537 | JGI IMG/M metagenome (GOLD analysis project Ga0180009, IMG submission 123537) | Groundwater microbial communities from the Aspo Hard Rock Laboratory (HRL) deep subsurface site, Sweden - OS_PC_MetaG | ecosystem: Environmental > Aquatic > Deep subsurface > Groundwater... | reverse complement strand
GTGGCCCGCGCCACGGCGGCGACCCCGCCACGCCCGCACACCCGCGCCTCCGCCGCCGCCCACAGGCGCCGACGCCTCTCATCGAGCTCTCCCGCCAGAGCCCGGTAACGCTCTCCTATGGCATGTTCGTCGATCACAGGACACTACTTCGCCACCCCCAGCCTATATCCTACTTTTTTCTTGACGGTTCCTTAGTGGCGCGCGAAGTCCTCGATGTCTTCTTCGAACTCGCGGATCATCGACCGCGTGAGCGAGGGTCGCACTTGGCTGATGGCCCATAGGAAGTCACCGGTCTCCGCGCGCCCGTCTGACTTCTCGAGAACGGCACGTTCGAATGCGGCCTGGGCGCCTTTTCGAGCGGCGAACTCGATGTCGGCGGGAGTGAACATCGAACTCGCCGCGACCAGGGCTTTGATATCGACGTTCGAATCGGTGATCCCCGACACGTACCTGCCCCAGATCGCGGCCCGAGCGGACTCATCCGGCGGCCCAACGGGGAGAAGGTAGTCGAACCTGCCCGGCCGGACGAACGCGCCGTCGAGGCTCCGCACGGAGTTCGTGGCGCACACCAGCAGACGGTGCGGTTGGCCGCGGAAGAGCGGGATCGCCTTGAGCAGCTCGTTGGTGACCCCGTGAGTCACCGGCGTGTTCTCCCGGCTCGATGCGATCTCTTCCACCTCGTCTATGAAGAGCACCAGCCGCTCGATCTCCACAAGTGCCGCGAAGAAGTCCTTCAGTTCGTTCGCCTGCGCATCGCGTCCGCCGGCGGCCAGACGGCTGGGGAAGAGCTCCACGAACGGCCAATCCAGGCGAGAAGCGATGCCTCGCGCGAAGGTCGTCTTCCCGGTGCCGGGAGGCCCGAACAGGATGATCGCCTTGGGGGGCGTCACCCCGTGACGCTCCGCGGTTTCGGCCTCGGCCAGCGGGAGGATCACGCGCCGCTCGATGAGCGACTTCTCTGTCTCCATGCCCTTGAGACGTGCCCAGAGGCCGGATTCGATGACCTGACCTCCGAGCGAGTCGAGAAGCTGCCTCTCGGCCGGTCGGGAGACGAGCACCTTCTCGAAGTAGTCCACCCCCGAATGGCGCTCGAAACCCCTATTGACGAACGCCTGCTCGCCTGTCTCGTCGGCCGGGAGGAGGGCGGCGCTGCGACGGACCCCGAGCGCGACGAGCCGGTGATCGATCGCGTCGAGAAGCGCACCGCCGATGCCCTGCTTGCGAAGCTCCGGGATCACCGCCACGCGCAGGATCCAGGCCCGATCACCGGTGATCCTGGTGACGACCGTCCCCACGATCCGATCGCCCACGACAGCGGCCAAAGAGAGCTCGCCTGCCAGCACGGCGGCCACAGCCTCACCAATGTGGAACACCGGAGCCGCCCCGCTCGCCGTCGACTCCTCCCAGAGTCGCACGACCTGATCGAGGTCGCTCTCGTTGAGGTCCCGGATCCGGAGGCCGGGCACGGGTGTCAGTCCCCGAGGTCCGTGCCGCGAAGGAAGGCGGGCACGTCGAGGTCGGTCTCGCCGGGCGCCTCCGGCTGAGGCGGCGACGCGGGGTGGGCTTCCGCCTCAGGCTCGGAGGCAGCCTCGTCGCTCTGCGCGGCCGCTTCAGAAGCATCGACGACCTTCGAAGCCGATATCCCTTCGAAGCCTGTGGCCACCACCGTCACTCGAATATCGGCGCCCAGAGATTCATCGACCATGGCGCCGAAGATGATGTTCACATCTGGATCGGCCGCGGCGTTGACGACTTCCGCCACCTCATGCACCTCGAAGAGCGACAGATCGGAGCCGCCGCTCACGTTGAGCAGGATCCCCCGCGCCCCATCGATGGAGGTCTCGAGCAGAGCCGAATTGATGGCTTCGAGAGCGGCCTCGCGGGCGCGATCGTCGCCCCGGGCGACACCGATGCCCATGTGGGCGGTGCCGGCCGCGGTCATGATGGTGCGCACGTCGGCGAGATCGAGGTTGATCAGCCCGGGCACGGTCACCAGGTCGCAGATGCCCTGCACACCTTGGCGCAACACGTCGTCGGCGAGACGGAGAGCATCGACCATGGAGGTCGAGCGATCCACCACCTCGAGCAGCTTGTCGTTCGGCACCACGATCACCGTGTCGGCGTACTGGCGCAGCAGATCGACCCCTTCGGCGGCCTGAGTCTTGCGTCGCTTGCCCTCGAAGGCGAACGGCCGTGAGACCACGCCGATCGTGAGCGCGCCAACGCTCTTGGCGATCTCGGCGATCACCGGCGACGCGCCGGTGCCGGTGCCGCCACCCTCTCCGGCGGTGATGAACACCATGTCGCTGCCCTTGAGCAGGGCCTTGAGCTCGTCGTAGGCGCTCTGGGCGGCCTGGCGTCCCACGTCCGGGTCGGAGCCGCCGCCCAGCCCTTTGGTCAGTTCGCGACCGATACGCACCTTGTGGTCCGCCTCGCACGTCTGCAGCGCCTGCACGTCGGTGTTCACCGCGATGAACTCCACGCCCTCAAGCCCGGCTTCGAGCATACGGTTGATCGCGTTCGTGCCCGCTCCGCCCACACCGACGATGCGGATGACCGCCGGGAACGTGCGTGAGGGTTGGATCAGCTGTCGCCTGCTCTGGGTGGCCGGCTCCACGAGGGACGGGGGCCGATCCGCCGCCGGGCGCGGGGGGTGCTCGGTGCCTCGGGCCTCCGCAGCCGCGGTGGAACGGAATAGCGACCCCAAGCCGCTGCTCTTGAGGCTAGATTTTCTTTTGTCCATTGAGCACCTCTCTGGCCAACGACCGATAGGACTCGGCGGCGTCGCTGTTGGGAGCATACTTGATCACCGACACGCCCTGTACCGGAGCCTCGGCGAACTTGATCGTCTTCCGCACGACCGTCTTGAAGACAAGATCGCCGAAACTTGAGCGAAGAAGCTCCACCGCTTCGTTGCCATGCAAGGTCCGCGCGTCGAGAAGGGTCGGAAGGATGCCCCCGATATGGACGTTGGGGTTCAGGTTGTCGCGGACGAGCTCGAGCGTCTTCTCGAGTTGGGCCAGACCTCGGAGTGAGAGATACTCGCACTGCACGGGCACTATCACCGCATCCGAGGCCGTGAGTGCGTTGATCGTGAGCAGCCCCAACGAGGGCGGCGTGTCGATCAGGATGTAGTCGTAGGTGTCGCGCACCGAGAGTAGGGCGCGAGTCAACGCGCGTTCGCGCCCGATCACCGAAGCCAGAGCCAGCTCAGCGCCCGCCAAGTCGATGCTGGCGACCGCCAAATCGACTTCGGCCGCGTGGATCACGTCGTCGATGCCGACCCCCTGCACGAGTACGTTGTACATGCTGGGGTTGACTTCGTCAGGGTTGATACCCTGACTCATGGTGAGGTTGCCCTGCGGGTCCATGTCGATCATCAGAACCCGCTTGCCGAGCTCTTTGAGCGCGACCCCCAGGTTGAGGGTGGAGGTAGTCTTGGCGACCCCGCCTTTCTGGTTCGCAAGGGCTAGGACCCGTGCCAAGTGATACCTACCTTCTCTCCCGAGTGGACAGGGAAGTGGGACAAACGCGATTATACGTCTCCTGTGGCTTTCGGGCCAAACGACGGGAATCCTTGCGCCTTCGCTTCAACTCGACCGGAGACATCGCCGGCGCCGTCCGAACGGGCGGACGCGAAGGCCGGCTCCACATCGAAGGCCGGCTGCCACGCGCCGGCTTCTTGCGACAGCGGCGGCGGGTCGTTGGTGCGGCAGAAGGCGCGAAGTTCCCGCATGTACGCCATGTTCTCCGGCACCCGTTCCCACCCGTGGGTGATCAGCAGACCCTTCAACCGCTGCCGCGAGTTCGTGCGGAGACGCCGCGGCGAATAGAAGCGCCGATGGGCCTCCAGCATCTCCCGCTGTAGCTCCCACGGCGACATGTTCCGCGGCCAGTAGACCACGTGAAGCCCGTCGTAAAGGCTCCAGTTGTTGGTGAACACGCGCCCTTCCGCGCGGAGGCGGGCCGTCTGCCTCGTGCCGGGCAGCGGCGTCAACGTAAGGAACTGCGCGGAACTGATGCCGCTCGATATGGCGAAATCCACCGTCTCGCGGATGGATTCGACTGTGTCGGCGTCCGAGCCGAGCACGAACATCCCATGTGTCGTGATGCCGTACGAATGGAGCGCCGCCAGACCACCGACGATATCGTCCACGCTCTGGCGCTTGTTGAACGCCGCGAGCGTCTCGGGGTTCACCGACTCGAGGCCCAGGTAGACTCCATCACACCCCGCTTCCACCAGCAGGTGGAGGAGTTCGTGATCCGTCTTCCCGCCTTTGTACACCGAATCCACCCTGATCTGGGCCGAGAACGGAGTGCGCAGCCGCTCACGGATCATGCGGGCCAGCAGCGCCTTCGTCGCCCCCTTCGAGAGGATGAAGTTGTCGTCGTAGAAGAAGATGGGACTGCCGGCGGCCTGACGGATGGACTCGATCGTGTGGTCTTCTGGTTCGCTCCGCGGCCTGCGGCCGAACATCATGATCACCGAGCAGAACTCGCAATCGTGCGGGCAGCCACGTGAAGAGAGGATGGGCCGCGGATCGATCTTCTCGTGGTGGCTCACCAGGGACAGGTCGACGTGCGGGAGATCGGCAAGCGACGACAAGAGCGGTCGAGACGGGTTGTGGCGGTGGACGCCCGACTCGTCGACCCACGACATGCCGACGACGGTCTGGGCTTCGCGGGTTCCGAGGAGCACCTCGATGAGCTCGAACACCGCCTCCTCGCCCTCGCCCCGCACCACGTAATCCGCAAACTCGAGCGCCTCGTCGGTCTCGAATGTCACGTGTGGCCCGCCCATGGCAACCGGGATCCCGGCGGCACGAGCCTTTTCGGCGTACGCATAGGCCTTCATCGCCGTCGAGGTGATCGTGGAGACCCCCACGAAATCGGACGCGAGGATGGTGTCCCAATCGAATTCTCCGAGCACCTCAACCTGCACGTCTACCTCGTGCCCGGCATCGCGGAGCATCGTGGCGATCAGAGGCAATCCGAGACGCACCTGCTTGACGAAGCTGTATATGTGGAATCCGGGCGGTGCCGGTTCGATCAGGCTGATCCTCATGCGTCGCCCCCGTTCGCGGCGATCGTCGGGGTCACGCTCCCCGGTGAAACCCACAGCGGAACACCGGTGGGCAGGTCTTCGACACTTTAGACCGCGCGACGCTCGAAGGGCAACCCCAGTCGTCGCCGTCAGCCCCGCGGGTGCTCCTTGTCGCGATCGCCGTCGGCTGAAGTTGGCGGCTGGTTCGGTGGGGGCTGGTCGAGTCGCGGCTGGTCGGGTTGGGGCTGGTTCGGTGGCGGCGGGTCGGGTGACAGGCATTCCAGGTCGGGAAGGAAGACTCTAAAGACCGTCGTGGGGGTACCTGCCACCAGCTCCACCGAGCCGCCCAGCACCCCGCTGATCTCGCGCACCAACGGCAGTCCTAAGCCGAAACCCTCCATGCGAAGGCTCGAGTTCGCGCGATAGAACCGTTCGAACACGTTCTCCCGCTCGCCGAGCGTCAGAGGAGGCCCACCGTTCTCGACCTCAAGCGTCAATCCCGCCGGGGCGACGTGCGCACGCACCTCGATCGGGTCATCGCCTCCATACTGTGCCGCGTTCCGCAGGAGGTTCGCGATGATCTGCCTCAGCATGTCGGGATCGGAGCCCACCACCACGGTGCCGGGCGGCGGCGTGGCCACCTTCACGCGGCCTTCCTCGACCAGCTCGGCATCGACGAGACGCTCCACCTCTTCCCTCACCAGGGCCACCACGTCCACGCGCACCACCGTGGGCCGGAACTCCCTCGAGTCGAAGCGGGACAGCATGAGGAGCGCGTCGACGAGCCGGCGCAGCCGGCTCGACTCGCGGAATACGGCGGCCGCGGAGCGGCGGCGCTGCTCGGCCGATTCAGCCGTGCCGTCGAGAAGAGCTTGGGAGAAGCCCTGTATCGAGGTGAGCGGCGTGCGAAGTTCATGGGCCGCGGACGCCACGAAACCCCGCAACGAATCTTCGCTGCGCCGAACCTCGCGCCTCATCGTCTCGAGACCCGCCGCCAACTCGTACACCTCGTCGGGATAGGTACCCGAGATGGGCTCGGAATAGGAGCCCGCCGCCATCGCACCGGCGGCGAGAGAGAGGCGCTTCAACGGGCGATTCAACCAACCGGCGAGCAACCCGCCCATCACAATGGAGAACACCATACCCACTACCCCCGAGATGACGAGGATACGGAAGAGTGCTCCCCTGTCACCCACCGCGTCGGAGGTGGCCAGAGTTATCATCACGAACGCGTCTTCACCCGTTCCCAAGTCGACGGGAGCCGCCGCGACGATCAGCCGGGCGTCACGGGCCAGACGAAAGGTGCCGGCCGATGGACCATCGTCCGCAAGCCGGCGGGCTTCCGTCAGAAGGGCCTCCGGCGGCATCGTCATCGAGCGCCCCGGGCCGGCGCTCGCCACGAGCCGAGACCCGCTCACGACAAAGATGCCGGCGCCCCGAGGTAACACCTGCAGATCGATGCGGAGAAGTGCGTTGAGCGCTCGGGATGTGTCGAACGACTGCACTCGGGCCTGGTCCCGCAAAGCCTCGACCTGTGCCGCCACCTCCTCGGCATGGCCGCGCATGACCTCCTGCTGCTGGTCGAGGACGTAGGTACCCAGGAACCCATAGAACAGGAGGCCCACCGCGACGAGGGTCAATACCGACACACCCACGAGAGCGAGGGAGATCCTAAGACGGATGGACCCGCCCGCCGGCTCGGGCCCCGATGACTCGGGCCGCCCCGCCCGCTCAAGTCCCGTTGTCTCCGGCTCCGACGACTCCGGGCTGTCGGGAACCGTGCTCACTCGAGCTCTTCTTCCGCGAGGGCTTCGGCCTCCGGGTCGATGCGGTAGCCGAGCCCCCAGACCGTCTGGACGATAGGCGACCATCGCCCGAGCTTCTTGCGTATCTGCCGCACGTGCACGTCCACCGTACGCGCGTCTCCATAGAAGGAATAGCCCCACACCTCCTCGAGCAGTCGGTCTCGAGAGAGGGCGATGCCGCGGTTCAACAGGAGGTACTGCAGCAGGTCGAACTCGCGGGGAGTGAGATCGGTGCGTGCTCCGTCGATGCGCACGATGCGCTCCTCGGGCAGCACTTCCACGCCCCCCAGGGTCAGAGTGGATGTCTCTTCCGGCGGCGAGGAGCGACGTAGGACTGCCCGCATCCGGGCGAGCAACTCTCCGGGGTTGAACGGCTTGGTCATGTAGTCGTCGGCGCCGAGTTCGAGGCCGAGGATCTTGTCCTGGTCGGTGTCCCGGGCAGTGAGGACTATCACCGGCACCTCGGAGAACGTGCGCACCCGGCGCAACACCTGGAGGCCGGACCCATCGGGCAACATGAGGTCGAGCACCACGAGAACGGGATCGTGCGCCTTCACCAGCGCCTCAGCGTCGCCCGCAGCTGCCGTGGTGACGACCGAGAACCCCTCCCTGCCCAGGTACAGTTCGAGCAACTCGGAGATGGAGGCGTCGTCCTCGACCACCACGACGGTGGGTCTCTTGGCCTCCAGCTTCGATTCCACGATCACTCCTCATGGATGATGGTACGCCAGGCACCAATCGCGGGCGGCTCGCGGGTATCGCTTCCGGAAGCCGCCCGCCTGCGGTCAATCTTAGGGCCCGTCATGGTCTCGTGTCCACGATCGATCACGCCGAGTCCGGGCTAGATACTGGTCGAGCTGGTCTCCTCCGGGGTGGCACCCGTCGTGCCGGTGGGACCGGCGTCGTCAGCCGGGCCGCCCCGGAAGCCATCGGGGTAGTACTTCTTGATGAGATCGTGCACCTTCGACATCGTCTCCCGAAGCTCATCGCGAGCTGTGTCGAGAGCCTCGCGCTGGGTCTCGGCGGTCGCGTTGAGCGCGTCGAAGGACTGCTGCTCTTCGGCCGTCATCTTGGAGCGGGCTTCCTGCAGGAAGGCATCTCTGCGCTCGTCCATCTCAGCTCCACGCTCCTCCATGGCCTGCTGCATCTCTTCGGTCATCTCGCCGCCGGGGCCGCGATGTCCGAAACCGCCGGACTTCCCGAACCTGCCCTTGCCCTTTTCTCCGAACATGAACCCGCCGGGAGCCGGAGTCGTCACAGCCGCTCCGTCGTCGGTGGGGGGCGCCGTCTGATCATCGTCGGCCGCCCACGACACCGCACCAAGCGCCAGCACGAGCATCGCGGCCGAGATGCCAACGGCCCACTTGTGTCCGAGTATCTTCTTCACCTGCCTTCACCTCCTCGGCCTCGAAAGGCCTCTCGTCATGTGCTGCTTACCATGATCAGTGTCCCCGACGATCGTGATGAGAGTGTTAGGAAACGCCTAAGATCCGAACAAGTGCGTAGAATGGCTCCGGAGACGGGTAGTCACGGGTAGGACGACGAAGGAGGCGCAATGGCACCCGCGGGCGACGAAACGGAGTGCCGACAGGCGGAGTCTGACGACGACACCCCGCGCCGTCTTCCGCTGCACGAAGAGCACAAGCAGTTGGGCGCGAAGTTCAGCCCGTTCGGCGGCTGGCGGATGCCGGTGACGTACTCCTCCATCATCGAGGAGCACTTCCGAGTGCGTACCCATGCCGGACTCTTCGACGTCTCCCACATGGGGCGCTTCCTGCTCCGCGGCCGCGACGCCCTGCGCACGGTGCAGAGGCTCGTCGCCAGTGACGTCTCCGTTCTCCAGACGGGGGAAGCGCGCTACACCGTGCTCCTCACTCCCTGGGGGGGCATCAGGGACGACCTCATCGTCTATCGGCGAGACGACGGAGTCCTGTTGATCGTGAACGCGGGCTCCGCCGAAGGAGACCGCGCCTGGATCGAGGACCATCTCGTCGGCGACGCGACGCTCGACGACATCACGGACATCACCTGCCTCTTCGCGCTCCAGGGTCCGCACGCCCTCACCGCGATCGCCTCCATCACGTCGTGCGATCCCGGCGGGATCGCACCGTTCACCTTCGTGAACGCGTCGGTGGCCGGGGTCGAGGCAACCATCATGCGCACCGGCTACACCGGCGAGGACGGAGTGGAGCTGATGGTGCAGCACACCGATGCTCTCAGACTCTGGCGTGAGACGCTCATCGCCGACCGCCAGGGAGACATCGCGCCCTGTGGCCTTGGCGCGAGGGACACACTCCGCCTGGAGGCCTCACTCCTACTCTACGGGCGCGACCTCGATCAGAGCACCGTGCCCTACGAAGCCCGTCTCGGCCGGCTCACCCATCTCGAGCGGGCCGACGGCTCGGACTTCGTTGGTCGCGAGGCCTTGCTCGAAGCCCAGGCCCGGGGACCGAGCCGCCTGCTGGTGGGATTGGCCACCGACGCCCGCGCCATACCGCGTGCCGGAGACACCATCGTCGTGGAGGGCGAGGTAGTGGGGGTAGTCACCTCCGGGTCGCTCTCGCCGGTTCTCGGGCACCCGATCGCCCTCGGGTACGTGACACCGGAGATGGCGGACGTGGGACGAGCCGTCACCGTCGTCTCGACCTCGAAGACGATCCCTGCCCGCGTAGTCGACCGTCCCTTCTACAAGCGAGGGATCACCCCCATACCCGAACGGCCACGGCGAGGCGCCTCGACGCAACGTCCAGCAACGGAGGACGCCCTGTGAGCTACCTACCCCACACAGACGCCGACCGCGCCGCGATGCTTCAGGTCATCGGCGTCGACTCCATCGACGACCTCTTCGCCGCCATCCCCGCCGACCTTCGCACCTGCGTGCTCGACATGGCTCCGGGTATCCCCGAGAGCGAGTTGGCGCCCAAGGTGACCGCTCTGGCCGACGCCAATCGCACGTACGGATCGCGGAGCTTCCTCGGCGCAGGCTGCTACCAGATCTACGTGCCCGCTGCAGTGCGCGCGCTCACCGCCCGTAGCGAGTTTACGACCTCATACACGCCCTACCAGGCGGAAGTGAGCCAGGGGACGCTCCAGCACATATTCGAGTTCCAGACGGCCATCTGCGAACTCACGGCCCTCGAAGTGGCGAACGCCTCCATGTATGACGGCCCTTCGGCGCTGGCCGAGGGAGCCTTTCTGGCGGCGCGCCACACGCGGCGCGACCGCATCGTGGTATCGGCGGCCGTGCATCCGGAGGCCGCGGAAGTGCTGCGCACCTACTCCTCCGGTCCAGGCTTGCCGGTCACCGACTCCACGGTCGACCCGGCCACCGGTCGCACCAACCCTCCCACGCCCGAAGAGCTGGAGGGCGCCGCGGCCTTGGTCGTGCAGCAACCCAACTTCTTCGGCGTCATCGAAGACCTAGCTCTCCTTGCCGACGCGGCGCATGCCGCCGGCGCGCTCCTGGTAGTCTCCCAGGGCCTGCTGGCCGCCGGGGTGCTCTCCCCTCCGGGCGCGGAGGGCGCCGACGTGGCGGTGGGCGATGTGCAACCTATCGGGAACCCCCCGCAGTTCGGCGGACCATCCGCCGGCTTCCTGGCCTGCCGCGATCAGTTCATACGTCAACTTCCAGGGCGCCTCGTAGGGAAGACGGTCGACGCCGACCGTCGGGTGTGCTTCTCCCTCACCCTGCAGGCCCGCGAGCAGCACATCCGCCGGGAGAAGGCCACGTCGAACATCTGCTCGAACCAGGCGCTGGCGGCGCTTGCCGCGACCATCCACCTCGCCCTACTCGGGCCGGTAGGCTTGAGACAGCTCGGTGAAGTCTGCGTGACTCGGGCGCACAGCCTGTGCGACCGCCTCACACGAATTGACGGCTTTGAACCCCTGTTCAGCGGAACCTTCTTCCACGAGTTCACTCTACGAGTCGCGGGTGGAGCCGAGTCCTTCGCGGCAGGGATGCGACGCTTGGGCGTCGATCCGGGTGTGCCGCTCGGCCGCTTCCGGCCCGAGTGGAGCGATCTGCTCCTGGTGGCGGTCACTGAAATGAACGGTCCGGACGATCTCACGGCCTACGTCGAGGCGGCGCGCGAGGTCATGGGCGACGGGAAGGCCACGGGAGAGAGGAGTCGAAGATGAGCGCGCACGCTCCCGGTGGACCCGACGACCGCACTACCATCGTCGAGCCGCTCATATTCGACAAGAGCCGCCCCGGGCACCGCGCGGCCGCGATCGAGGCGCCCGGAGTGCAGACGGCGAGCGCAACCGAGCTGCTGTCCGGCACCGCCCTGCGGCAGCGCCCACCGACCCTACCAGAGCTTGCCGAACCCGAAGTGGTGCGCCACTACACCCGCCTCTCGCACATGAACCACGCCGTGGATCTGGGCTTCTACCCGCTGGGCTCGTGCACGATGAAGTACAACCCCAAGGTCAACGACGAGCTCGCGTCCCTCCCCGGATTCACCCGGCTCCACCCGTACCAGGCCGAAGAAGACGTGCAGGGCACCCTCGAGTTGATGTGGGAGCTTGAGCAGGCGCTCCTGGCCGTGACGGGCATGTGCCGGGCCTCGCTCCAGCCTGCCGCGGGAGCACATGGGGAGCTCGTGGGCATCCTCATGGTCCGCGCCTATCACCGCGATCACGGCGGCGCCGATCGCGACACCGTCATCGTGCCCGACTCCGCGCACGGAACCAATCTGGCCACGGCCAACATGGCCGGCTACCGCGTGGTTGAACTACCGAGCTCCGACCGCGGCCTCGTAGATCTGACCACTCTCGCCGAAGCCCTGTCGGAACGCACCGCCGCGGTGATGCTCACCAACCCGAACACGCTCGGCCTCTTCGAAGACGACATACTCGAGATCACCCGCTTGGCGCACGAGGCCGGTGCGCTCGTCTACTACGACGGAGCCAACCTCAACGCGATCATGGGCAAAGCACGACCGGGCGACATGGGCATGGACGTGGTGCACATGAACCTCCACAAGACCTTCTCGACCCCTCACGGAGGAGGCGGCCCGGGAGCGGGGCCGGTAGCCGTCTGCGCCCGACTGGAACCATATCTGCCGACGCCCCTGGTCGCGCAGCGCGTCACGCCGGACCCCGGCGCCGACGAGCCCGGGGGCGCCCGGTTCCATCTAGTGTACGACCACCCGTCGAGCATCGGCCGAGTGCGCGGCTTCTACGGCAACGTGGGAGTGCTCGTGCGCGCCTACGCGTACATGGTGCGGCTGGGGGGCAACGGACTCCTGCGCGCCTCTGAGGACGCAGTCTTGAACGCCAACTACCTTCGGGTGAGGCTCCGTGACGCCTACGACGTGCCGTACGACCGCATGTGCATGCACGAGTTCGTGGCGTCCGCTTCGCGGCAGAAGCACACAGCGGGGGTCACAGCGCGCGACATCGCCAAGCGTCTACTCGATTTCGGTATCCACTCCCCCACCGTGTACTTCCCGCTGAACGTGCCGGAGGCGATCATGATCGAGCCCACCGAGACGGAGAGTCGCGACACGCTCGATTCCTTCGTCGACGCGATGCTGCAGATCGATCACGAGACCCGGCACGAGCCTACGATCGTGCTCGAGGCACCGCACGTCACGCCGGTGCGCCGCCCCGACGAGACCCTGGCCGCCCGTGAGCCGGTGTTGCGCTGGCGACCTCAAGCCGTCCGCCTCCAAGCCGTTCACACTGCGGAGCGAACTTGAAGAACAAGCCTCCCACTTCGGAGAGCACGACCGCACGGATACCCTCGTCCTTCCCCAAGGCGCTCATCTTGAGCGCGGGCACGGGCAGCCGCTGGGACGGGCCCGAGTCGAAGCAACTCGCCCGCGTCGATGGGGAGACCCTCCTCCATCGGACCGTGCGGTTGCTGCGGGAACGCGGGGTCGATGATGTGAGCATCGTCTCCTGGGACCCCGCTCATTCGCTTCCCCGCACCACGACGGTGTTCTCCCCGCCGAGCGAGCGCATCGTCGACACCATGGACGACGTACGCGCGCACTTCTCGGACGACACGCTCCTCTTACTCGGAGATGTGTTCTACACGCGAGGGTCCATCGAACGCATGCTCCGCTCCCGCACCCCCCTCGCCTTCTTCGGGCGCGACCATGGGAGCATCATCCTCACGGGGTGTCAGTGGGCGGAGATCTTCGCAGTGCGGTTCGCGGGCACGGGAGTAGCTGAGTTCGAGCGGCGCCTGGCCACGGCCGTCGCAAACCACGAGAACCGCGGCAAGTTGTGGGACGTGCACGGAGCCGGAGCCGACCCGGCCGCCCTCATCGACCTGGAAGACTACGTTGAGGACTTCGACACCGTACTCGGATACCGACGCTGGCTCTGGCGCTACCGGGTATACCGGGCGTTGCCGATCCGCGTCGTGCTTCTGTTGCTCCGACTTGGGCAGAAAGCCGAGCCGATTGCTCAGGCGCTCTACTGGCGAACGCCTTGGCTGTTCAGGCGAGAGGTTGTGTAGAGGCCATCGAAGGCACAAGCCCGCGCCATCGCCGGAACAAATGAAGACCGCGCCCCCGGCCGGCGCGAGGCCGACCGGCGGGGGCGCGGTCTTGGGACACTGCGCCTTGCATCAGGGCGCCGGATCACATGTCGCTGTGGTACTTGAACGACAGGCGCACCTTCGCGCGATAGGCCACGACCTTGTCGTTCTCGATCTTCATGTCGAGTTCGGTGACCTCGGCCACCCGCAGGTCGTCGAGAGTCTCGCCGGCGAGCTCCACAGCGTTCTTCGCCGCCTCCTCCCAGGACGTCGCACTGGTTCCGATAAGGTCGATCAGCTTGTAGACGCTGCCTGGCATGCCTTCTCCTTTCGCCGAGTTCATCGAGTGAGCGACTTCTACCTCGCGGCGAGACCCCTCAAACCGCGCAGGCTTGCCGGGGGACCCCCGCCGTGCTTTCATGCGGTCAGGCCGCAGACGGCACCGTAACCATCCAAGGGAGATCCCGCGCCGAATGACCGCCACGCCCGAGACCCCCCTCCCCGAGAGTCCGCTCCCCGAGGCCCCCCTCCCCGAGGACCGCCTCCCCGAGAACCCGCTGCCTCGTGACAAGTTCCTCTGGGGCGTCGCGACCTCGGCCTTCCAGACCGAGGGAGCCCCCACATCCGACTGGGCGCACTGGAAGATCGCCGACGCGGCGGACCAGGCGGCCCGGCTCCGCGGGGTGGGCCACCACGAGCGTACGGCGGACGACTTGGAACTGGTCTCGGAGCTCGGCCTCAACGCGTATCGTTTCTCCGTCTCCTGGAGTCGCGTTGTCCCCCGCCCCGGTGAATGGGTGCAGGACGAGGTCGACAGGTGCGTGAACATCGCGGTCACCTTGCGGCAGAAAGGCATCGAGCCAGTGGTGACCCTTCACCACTTCGCGGCTCCGGCCTGGCTCGCCGAGCGTGGGCTCGACTGGACCGAAGATGCCTTCGTCGAGGAGTTCATCTCGTTCGCCACGCGCATAGTCGGCGCGCTTCGCGGCACAGTCAAAATCTGGCTGACACTGAACGAGCCCAACGTCCACGTGAGCGGCGGATACCTCGGTGGCATGACCCCTCCAGGAAAGACCGGGCTTCGCGCGGCGCACCGGGCCTTGGTGAACATGCTCCGAGCGCACGCCCGGTTGTACACGGTGATCCACGGCTTGTGCCCCGGCGCCGCGGTGGGCATCACGCACAACATGCTCCCCTTCCGCCCCGATCGTCCCGACTCGTTCCTCGACCGCCGCGCCGCTGCCATACTTGACCGTCTCTACAATCAGAGCGTACTCGAGGCGTTCCGTACCGGACGCGTCACCTTACGCCTCCTGCCGTTCGGACGCATCGCCGCGCTGCCACTCGTGGGCCGCCTCGACTTCCTGGGCGTCAACTACTACACCAGGGCGCACGTGAACTTCACGGAGTTCCACCCGAGCAGGCTGGGCTACTTCTGGGAGGACCGTACGGGTCGCGGCCTCACCGAGACAGGCTGGGAGGTCTGCCCCGAGGGATTCGCCGAGGTGCTGCGGGCCGCCTCGTCGCTGGGAGTGCCACTCGTGATCACAGAGAACGGCACTGCCGAGACCGACGACGCACGCAAGATCGCCTTCATGCGCGACCACCTCGAGGTGATGCAGCGCTGCCGAGCCGAGGGCGTCGACGTACGCGGATACTTCTGGTGGTCGCTGCTCGACAACTACGAGTGGCTCATCGGTCTGGGGCCGCGCTTCGGCCTCTATCGCGTGGACTTCACGACCCTCGAGCGCACGCGCACGGCTGCGGCCGACGAGTTCGCCGCGCACGCGGCGGGGCGCTCTGGTACTATTCTCGGCGACATGGGAGAGACCTCGTCCACCTCTGATCAACCCGTGAGTACGTGACTTCCTCTACGATAGACCGCGGTTGCCTCGTGCACCCGGCGAGATGAGTCCATGACCCTCCTCTTCGAAATACTTCTCACTGTGTCGCTCGTCTTCTGCTGTGCGCAGGTCGTGGCTGCCTGGCTCCACCGCCGCCCCGATTACGCGGCACGGCGTCCCGCATACCAGGCCGCGGCGACATCACTGCCTCCCGTGTCCATACTGAAGCCTCTCTCCGGGCTCGACGACCAGCTCGCCGAGAACCTCGAGTCGTTCTGCCGGCTCGATTACCCTTCGTACGAGTTGGTCTTCTGCCTGCAGGACCCCCAGGACAAGGCGCTGCCTTTGGTGCGTGAGTTGCGCGCCCGCCACCCCGACGCAGAGATATCCATCGTGGTAGGTGACTACCGCGGAGCCCTCAACCCCAAGGTGGCCAACCTGATCCCCGGATACAGGGCTGCGCGGCATGAACTCGTGCTCGTGAGCGACGCCAACGTACGCGTCGCCCCGGGATACCTCCGGGAGGCGGTCTCCCACCTCGACGACCCGCGGGTGGCACTCGTGAGTCATCTGGTTCGCGGCACCGGGGCAGGCACCATCGGCGCCGCGCTGGACAACGGGTATCTCAACGGCTTCATCTTCGGTTCAGTGTCTCTTCTGGATCGGCTGGGCACGAGTTGCGTGATCGGCAAGTCGATGCTCATGAGACGCGCAGAACTCGACCAGATCGGCGGCTTCGAAGCGGTCCAGGGCTACCTGGCGGAGGACTTCATGCTGGCCGCGCTGTTCAAGAAGAACGGACGGCGTGTGGTGATCTCGCCGGCGCCGGTAGATCGAGTGTGCCGAGACCAGGAGACTCGCGGCTTCCTGCGCAGGTGTATCCGCTGGAATGCGATGCGACGCACCGTCTCGGGCCCCGGCTACGCTCTCGAGCCGCTCACCAACCCCACGCTCCTCTCCCTCTGTCTCCTCGGCGTGGCGATCGCCACCGGCGATGTCACCGACCGCGTGCTGGTGCTCTCGGGTTCTGCGCTGGCCGCGAAGGTGGCTCTCGACGCGGGCATGCATACTCTCCTCGGCGCGGCTCCGAGGATCCGCGAACTGCCCCTGACCCCGGTGCGCGACATGCTGCTGATCTGGGCCTGGGCGGCGGGATACTTCACCAGGAGCATCGAGTGGAGGGGCTACACGCTCTCCATCGCCCGCAACACGCGCCTGGTCTCCCGCGGGCCGTTCCACCCCGTGGACGAGGCTCCAGCCGCGCATCCGGAAGCGGTGGCCGCCACCGAATAGGCCGTCCCGCGGTCAGAACCCCGACGAGACCCCCAGCGCCCCGAACAAGAGGGAGGGGACGATCCCAAGCAGGAGGGTCAGTACCACTGCCGCCCCGAGCGCAAGCCGCTGCCCCCAAGCCCTTTGACGGGCCGGCGCGGCGACACCGCGCTCGCCGAGAGCACCGCGCTCGCCTTGAGCGGCGGGCTCACCGAGAGCATCAGGCTCGCCTGATGCGGCGAACTCGCCTTCCGCGTCTCCGAAGTACATCAGCCTGATCACGTTGCCGTAGTACCCGAACGACATGGCGCTGTTCAGAACTCCCGCCACGGCCAGCCACACCAGCCCGCCCTCGATCGCGCCCAGGAACACCGAGAACTTCCCCCAGAACCCGGCGAACAGCGGAACCCCGATCATGGAGACCATGAAGATGCTCATCGCAGCGGCCAGGAGAGGGCGGCGGCGGCCCAGCCCGCGCAGATCGGAGAGCCGGTCGCCGAATCCGTCCCGCGTCAGCATCGCCACGACCAAGAAGGCTCCCAACGCGGCCGCGCTGTAGGCCGCGAAGTACACGACCGCGCCGTCCATACCGGGCGCGCCTCCCCCGGCAAGACCTACCAGGGCGTACCCGGCATGGGCGATCGCGGAGTACGCGAGAAGACGTGGCAGACGGGTCTGCCGGAAGGCGCCCAGGTTCCCCCACAGCATGGTGAGCAACGCCACCCCCGCCACCGCCGCCGTCCAGGCTCCGCTGAGGGCGGTGAGACCCTCGAGTATCCGCACGAGCGCCACGACCGCCGCCAACTTGGGCCCCACTGCCAAGAAGGCCGCCACTTCGGGGTGCGACACCTCGAAAGCGTCCGGAAGCCATTGGTGGAAGGGGAAGGCGGCGAGCTTGAATCCGAACCCCACGAGCACGAGGGCGACGCCTATGAGCAGCATGTTCGACCCGACCACCTCCGTCCCGGGAGGCAGCCGCACCGAACCAGTGCTCCCGTAGATCAGCGAGAGTCCGAACAGAAGCACCGCCGACGCGAACACGCTCAGAAGGAAGTACTTGAGCGCCGCCTCGAAGCTGCGCCGGTCGTCCGCGCGGAACGCGACGAGGGCGAACGTGGGGATGATGGCGAGTTCGATGGCCAGGAACACCACGATCAGGTTGCCCGCGGAGGCCAGCACGGAGGCGCCGCCCAGCGAAAGGTAGAGCAGCACGTGGAAGTCGCCGGCATCGCTGCTTGACCCGACCGAGTCGAGAGCGGCGAGCGTTACGAGGGCGCCCAGAGCCAACAAGACGATGTCGCTGAAGATCGAGTACCGGTCGACCACGAGGGCGCCGTCCATGAACGACGCAGAGCGTCCGATGCCCACTGCGGCCACCACCGCGCCGACCGTCAGCAGAACGACGGTCGCGACGATCAGGTTCCGCCGGGCGCGTCCGGGTGCAAGGGAATCCAGCACGAGGGCCAGCATGACGGCGATACCGATAGCAGCCTTGGGGAAGAGGAGCAGCGCCGCCTCCATCACAGCACCCCCAACGCCAGAGCCACGACCAGGATCACGCCGACGGCCATCGCCGCCAGGTAGTCGCGCACCTCACCCGACTGCAGGCGTCGCACCAACCCCCCAGCGGCGATCACGACGCGGGCGAGTCCATCGACGAAGCCGTCGATGACGCGTCCGTCCACGCCCCGCCAGGCGAAGCGGCCCGCCGCCGCGAAAGGCCGTATCACGACCCGAGAATAGAACTCGTCGACCAGATAGCCACGTGCAACCACGCCATAGGCACCACCGAGGGCACCCTCGAGCCGAGCATCGAATCCCCGGCCGCCGGAGCGGCCGGCACGGCGCCCGTACGCGAGCCACCCTCCACCCACACCCGCCAACCCGGCGAGCGTCGCCACCCACGGAAGCCAGACGGGCGCCTCGTGGGCCGCCGCGGCGCCGGCGGGCTCGAGGTTCAGCAGATCCTGCAGGGGTCGGCCGAAGTACTCCGTGCCCACAAACCCGGCGATCAGCGACGCCACCCCGAGCACCACGAGCGGCAGGCTCATCACCCACCCGGACTCCTTCACTCCAGACCAGGCGCCCCGGCTACCGGAGCCCGCGGCGTCATGCCCGTGCCCGGCCTCCGCCACAGCGCCGCCGGGCGCGGCGGCGTGCTCATCGGCGGTGCCCTCGGCGGTGTACTCGCCGGCATCCACAGGCTCAGGCCCGAAGAACACGAGAAAGAACAGCCGCGCGATGTAGAACGCCGTGAGGAACCCCGCGAGAAGGAGCAGGCCCAGCAGAACCGGATGATGGACAGCCAGCCCCGCCAGCACCTCCTCCTTGCTCCAGAAACCCGCGAACGGGGGGATACCCGCGAGGGCCAAGCCCCCTGCGGCGAAGGTCCACGCGGTCACAGGCATACGCTTAGCCAAGCCACCGAGTCGCGCCACCGTCTGACGGCCGGTGGCGTGGATCACGCTGCCGGCCCCCAGGAACAGAAGGGCCTTGAACCAGGCGTGCGAGAACAGATGGAAGATGCCTGCGGAAGGGGCGCCCGCCCCGAGCGCGGCCATCATGAAACCCAGTTGGCTGATCGTGGAGTACGCGAGCACCTTCTTGATATCCGACTGCGCCACGGCGATGGACGCGGCCATCAGGGCCGTGAAGGCGCCAACGTACGCCACGACATCGAGTGAGATCGGGGCCGCCTCGAAGAGCGGGTAGGCGCGCGCGACCAGGTACACGCCGGCCGCCACCATGGTGGCGGCATGGATGAGCGCCGAGACCGGCGTGGGGCCTTCCATGGCGTCGGGAAGCCACACGTGCAGGGGAAACTGGGCCGACTTGCCCACCGCTCCCGCGAACACCAGAAGGGGTACGGCGACCGCCCAGGCACCCGCAAACCCAGGTTCGGCCGCCCAGGCGAAGACGGCGTCGTAGTCGAACGACCCGGCTTGAGACACGATCGCGAACACAGCCACGAGCAGACCGAGGTCGCCTACGCGGGTCGTCAAGAAGGCCTTCTTCCCCGCCGCGGCCGCTTCCGGCCGCTGGAAGTAGTAGGAGATGAGGAGATAGGAGCTCGCCCCCACGAGTTCCCAGGCCACGTAGAGCAGAAAGAAGTTGGATGCGAGCACGAGAAGGAGCATGGCCGACGTGAAGAGAGAGAGTTCGGCGAAGTAGACGGTGGCGTCGCGATCGCCGTGCATGTAGCCGATCGAGTAGAGGTGCACCAGGAGGGCCACCGCCGACACGACCAGCGCCATCACCGCCTGGAGGCCATCCAACCTCAGACTGAACGGCACCTCGAGGCCCCCCACTTCGAACCACACGGCACGGAGCGCCGGCTCCTCCCCCGCCTGGACGGCGAACAGGCCGACGAGCGCCAGCACGAACGCGGTGAAGGTACCGGCGACTGAGATCCAGCCCGCGAGAGCCCTCAGGCGGAGCGAAGCGGTCTCGTCGAGACGCGACGTGAGGGCACCCCCCACGAGAAGCGCGATGCAGACCAGAAGCGGAGCGGCGAACATCCCGACGAGAACGGCGGTCACGCCCGTCAACCCTTGAGGAGGTCGATCGAGTCCACGTCGGTGCTACCGAAGCGTCGGTAGACCGCCAGCACCAGGGCGAGCCCAACGGCGGCCTCACAGGCAGCGATGCCGATGCCGACCAGGGCGAACACCTGCCCCGTCATGGCCTCCGGCTCGTACAGACGCGAGAACGCCGCGAGGTTGATGATCGCAGCGTTCATCATGATCTCCACTGAGACGAGCAGAGAGATGGCGTTGCGCCGGGTGAGCACACCGAACACGCCGATGGCGAAGAGCACCGAAGACAGGGTGACCGCAGCTGTGGTCATGCGCCCACACCCCCGGCCGTGTAGCCCGACCCGGCCCTCATCGACGTTCCTTTCTCACGATGACGAGCGCGGTGATCACCGAAGCCAAGAGGATCACGCCGATGAGTTCGAACGACCAGAGCTGCGAGCCCAGGAGCGCCCGCCCGAGGGCGTCGACGGCGTCCGCGGGAAGCTCTCCCACCGCGGGGAGCTCGGTGGTCAGGGAACCCCAGAGCACTCCCGCCCCGAGAGAGTACGCAAGCGCGGCGCCGAGGGCGGGCCGATCGATCGCCGCCAAGGGATGCCGCACACCCGACGCCGAGAGCATGAGCGCGAACAACATGAGCACGACGATACCGCCCACGTACACGAATATCTGCACCACGGCGAGGAAATCGGCCGCCAACAGGTAGAACTCGCCCGCCACGGCGGTCAGGAAGGCGCCCAGCGCGATGATCGATCGCAGGAGCGAGCGGGTCACGACCGCGTAGAGGGCGCCGCCTGCAGCGACGATCCCGAACGCGATGAACAGCAGCTGTTCGACGTTCTGCGGCTCGCTCACGAACCGACCGCCCGCATGATGAGGGCCGCGAGCACGAGGTTCACGAGGGAGGCCGGCAGGAACACCTTCCAAGCGAGGCGCATGAGTTGGTCGGCGCGGAAGCGCGGCAGCGTGAAGCGGATCCACATACCTATGAACAACAAGACGGCGGTCTTCACGGCTAACCAGACTACGGGCGGAAGAAGCGGACCACTCCCGCCGCCGAGGAACAGAACCGCGCCAAAGGCTGCGGCCGCGAAGAACCCGGCATACTCGGCGAGGAAGAACAACGCCCAGCGGAACCCCGAGTATTCGGTGTGATAGCCGGCCACCAGCTCCGACTCCGCCTCGGGCATGTCGAAGGGCAGACGGTTGATCTCGGCCAGCGAGGTCACGCAGTACAGGAAGAAGCTGAATGGAAGGAGCACCACGTACGGCACACTGCGCTGCGCCTCGAGCACGTCCACCGTGCTCAGCGAGCCCGCGAGCATGACCACCGTGACCACCGTGAGGCTCCGCGGGATCTCGTAGCTTATGAACTGGGCCGAGGAACGCAGCCCACCGAGGAACGAATAGTTGTCGTAGCTGGCCCACCCCGCGAGAAGGAGGCCTATCACGGTCACCCCGGGGATGGCCAAGAAGTAGAGCACCCCCACGTTCAAGTCGCGCATCACGAGGGGAGCGCCGAACGGTATCACCGCGAGAGACAGGACCGCGGGCACCGCCACGAGCAGCGGGCCCAGCCGAAAGGCGGTCGCGTCCGCGCGGGCGGGGCGCACGTCTTCCTTCATCACCAGCTTGATCATGTCGGCGATGGTCTGCAGCGCTCCATGAGGGCCGGTGTGCATCGGGCCGACGCGACCCTGTATGCGGGCCGACACCTTGCGCTCGGCCAGGACCAGCCCGGCCGTGAGCGCGCCGACGATGGTGAAGGCCACGGCGCCCCACAGTAGACCGGCAGCGAAGGTGAGGGGCAGGCTCACCTCCACACCAGCGCCCCCTTGCGCCACGCATAGAACAGGCTGAGGGCGACGAGCGCCACGAAGGCGCCCACCTCAGCTAGTCCGAGCCACCCAGCGTCGCGCAGGATCGGAGCCACCGCGAACAGCAGGAGCGTCTCGACCTCGAACACGATGAATACCAGAGCGAAGTTGTAATAGGCCATGTGAAACGGCCGCCGCGGGATACTGGCTTGCGGCATGCCCGACTCGTAGGCTTCAGCCTTCAACGCTTCCGGGTAGTGGGGACGCAACCAACCGAAGGCGGCGAGGGTGACCAGAGGGATGGTCACGACCGCCACGGCGAAACCGAGCAGGAACAGCACATCCGACAGGTACGCCCCGCTCAACCCCACCCTCCCTCAGTCGATGACCCTGGGTTGCGTACCCCGAAGCCCGTGGGCATAATCAAGATCGAGGACGGCGGGCGGCGGTCCCCCGGGCGGCGCATTGTTTCGGGGACGCCGTGAACGGGCACGGCAGACCGGAGGCGGGCTCCGCGCGCCCAGCCGAACGACCTGGCAATGTGGCGGCCGCACGACAAGGCAGAGGTGAGACAGATCGCAGGCTCCGACACAGACGGCACCGCCCCGACACCGCCCCGACGCTGGATCGAGCACGGGGCGATCGTCCCGCTGAACCGGCCGGAGCACAGGGAATTCGGGCCGCTGCTCGTCGCGCCCGGCGCCGTGCTCCACTCGGCGCAACAGATGATCTCGTGGGCGCGCTCCCACTCCCTGTGGCAGATGATGTTCGGGCTCGCCTGCTGCGCCATCGAGATGATGGCGGCCAACGCCTCGCACTACGACCTCGACCGGTTCGGCGTCATGCCTCGTGGGTCACCCCGTCAGTCGGACCTTCTCATCGTCTCGGGCACGGTCACCTACAAGGTGGCACCCATGGTGGAGCGGGTCTACTACCAGATGCCGGAGCCGCGCTGGGTCATCGCCATGGGCAACTGCGCCACCGCCGGGAGCCTCTACTACCACGACGGCTACAGCGTGGTGAAGGGCGTCGACCAGGTGATCCCGGTCGACGTGTACGTGTCGGGCTGCCCGCCGCGGCCCGAGGCGCTCATCGACGGCATCCTGGAGTTGGAGCGCGTGATCCGCGGCGAGACGGAGGGCGGCGACTCGTGAGCGCTGCCCCCGTTCCGGGCAAGGGGTGGCAACCTTCGGCCGGTGCGCACGGGGAGGCCCGCGATGGGTTCGTGGCGGCGGCGCGTGAGCGACTCGGCGCCGCGCTCGTGGGCTATCACGACTCGCGGGACGGCGCGGTCTGCCTCGTGACGACGGCCTCGGGCTACCGGAGCGCGGCCGAGTTCGTGCGCTCTCAGGGCATCGACCGCTTCGACTTTCTCACCTGCCTCGACTGGCCCGCCCACTTCACTCTCACCCTCCAGGCCTACTCGTTCGACACCCGACTGGTCACCCGCCTTTCGATTCGGATCCCTCGAGACGGCTTCGAGGTGCCCACGGTCACCGACTTGTGGTTCCTCGCTGATTGGGAGGAGCGAGAGGTGTTCGATCTCTTCGGCGTGGTCTTCGCCGGTCATCCCGACCTCAAGCGCATCCTCAACCCCGAGACCTGGGAGGGGCACCCCCTTCGCAAGGACTACGTGGATCACATGGATATCAAGCGGCCGGAGTATTTCTGACACCATGACCCGAGACGACCTCCCACCCGGCACAGTCGATACCGGCGAAGCCGCCGACGCCACAGGCGCCGCCGGCACCGGCACCGCTCCCGAGCGTCTGATCCCCGAGGGCGAGTACGCGGCGCCCGACGACGTCCAGGACTTCCTGATCAACATCGGGCCACACCACCCCGGCACGCACGGGGTGATGCGTATGGTCACGCGGCTCGACGGCGAGAAGGTCGCCGGCCTCGACGTGCGCATCGGCTACATGCACCGCTCGCTCGAGAAGATCGTAGAGAACCGGAGCTACCATCAGGTGATCGCGTTCACCGACCGCACCACCGACTACCTGGCCGCCATGCATAACGACTGGGTGTACTGCCTGGCCGCCGAGAAGCTCATGGGCATCGAGGTGCCCGAGCGCGCCGAGCACCTGCGCATGATCGTGGGCGAGATCAACCGTATCACCAGCCACCTGATGTCGGTGGGGGCCCTGGGACTCGACAGCGGCGCCACCTCCTACTTCCTGTGGTGCTTCAACGCGCGGGAGCGCCTCGTGCAGCTGCTCGAAGAGATCAGCGGGGCGAGGCTCACCTACGTCTACCTCCGCTTGGGAGGAGTGATCTACGACGCACCGCCGGGCTGGACTGATCGCGTGCGCGAGGGTGTGCGAAGCGTGATCGACGAGCTGCCGAGCTACCGCACCCTCTTCCACGACAACTACATCTGGCACGAACGCTCCAAGGGCATCAGCACGCTCTCGCCCGACGAGGCGATGCGCATCGGCGCCCAGGGTCCGGTGCTGCGGAGCACGGGGATACGTTGGGACCTCCGACGCGACATGCCGTACTCCATCTACGACCGGTTCGACTTCGATATACCGGTGGGGACGACCGGCGACGTGTACGACCGCACCGAGGTGCGCTTCCAGGAGATCGTGGAAAGCGCGAAGATCATCCACCAGGCCATCGAGGACATGCCGACCGGGCCGATCCTGGCGAAGCGGGTGCCGCGCCTGCCCACGCCCGACCCTGGGGAAGCGTACGCCCGCCTCGAGTCCCCGCGCGGGGAGATCGGCTGCTATCTCGTGAGCGACGGCGGCATGAAGCCCTACCGCATGAAGTGGCGGGGCGCTTCGTTCCACAACGTGGCGATGCTGCCCGCGCTCTCGGTGGGCTACACGCTCTCCGATCTGATCAATATCGTGGGTACGATCGACCCGGTGATGGGAGACGTGGACCGATGAGCCTCGACGACCTCGTCAGGCCGTGGGTGGGCATCGCCAAGGGCCACATCGAGACCATGAAGCGGATGGTCTCGCCGCCGGTGACGCGCATGTATCCCCACGAACCGGCCCAGCTGTCTCCCCGTTGGCGGGGCCCGCTTCGCCTGCGCGGCGTCATGGATCACGAGCCCCCGCCGATCACCGACGCGCCGCCGCTCGAGTTCAACGACCTGATGACCGAACTGCACGAGGAGCAACGCATCGCCCCCTGCCAGGGCGGCTGTCCCGCCAATGTGGACGCCCGGGGGCAGAACGCGCTCGTGGCCGCCGGACGTTACATCGAGGCCTACAACATCGTGCGACGACGCAACGTGCTGCCCGCGGTGCTCGGCTACGTGTGCAACAACCCCTGCGAAGATGTCTGCCGTCGCTCGTACCTCGACGACCCCATCGCTATCCGGCAGCTCCATCGGGCCTGCTACGAGGTGTACGACCGCGAGGTGCGGTACCCCGGCCACCTTGCCAGCCTGGTGCACCGTTCCGAACACGTGGCCATCGTGGGCGCCGGCCCGGCCGGGCTGGCCGCCGCATACGACCTGGTGCAGATGGGGTACCGCGCCACCATCTACGAACGGGAGCAGATCGCCGGCGGCCTGCTGGTGACCAGCGTCCCCCTCTACCGCCTCGACCGGGAAGTGGTGACCAAGGAGATCGCCGACCTGGCCGAACTCGGCGTGGAGTTCAAGTTCGGCGTGACGGTGGGCACGGATGTGACGCTCGACCAACTCAAAGTGGACCACGACGCCGTGATCGTGGCCGTAGGCTACTCCGGCGGGCGCGTACTGCCTATTCCCGGCCACGACGCCGAAGGCGTCTGGTCGGCGATCGACTTCCTTTACGAGTACTGCATGGGCAAGAACCCGAAGGTGGGGCCCGAAGTGGTGGTGATCGGCGGTGGCGACGTGGGCTGCGACTGCTCACGAAGCGCCCTGCGTTGCGGAGCGACCAGCTCCGTGCAGGCCCATGTCGAGACGCGCGAGGAGATGCCCGGACAGGCGATCGAGGTCTCGGGAGCCATCGAGGAGGGGGTGATCCTCTTCTCCTCGTGGGGCCCCGACGAGATCCTGGTGGAAGGGGGCAAAGTGGTGGGCGTCCGCCTGAAGAAGGTGCTCTCCCGCTTTGACGCGACGGGCAAGTGGAACCTCCAATATTCCGGCGAATCCACGGTGATCCCGTGCCAGACGGTCGTGTTCGCCGTAGGCCAGAGCCTGCAGCTCGACTTCCTCGAGGGGTCCGGCGTGGAGTTCGATGCCGTCGGCCGTCCGATCTGCGCCCAGGCGACGGGAGAGACCGCGGTGCCCGGGGTGTTCCTGGCGGGAGACCTGGCCATGGGACCGAAGACCATCATCATCGCCATCGGCCAAGCCCACGAGGCCGCCATCTCCGCGCACCGTTACATCCAAGACCTTGATCTCGACCACGACCGGCCGCCGCCGGTGCACCCACCCGAGTACTACCTCGAGAAGCTGTATACCTCCACCCCGCCCGATTTCGAGTGGTTCGGCCCCGGTGGTCGCCGGGTGCACATGCCGGAATCGGAACCACAGAAGCGCATCCGCACCGGCGGTCAAGTGGAGCTCGGCTGGCCCAAAGGCGACGACCACAAAGAAGCGATCCGCTGCATGCGGTGCCAGACCCAGGTGTGCGTGGCGTGCACCATGTGCGCCCGCGTATGCCCGGACAACTGCATCGACGTGCAAGGGTACGACACGGGATACGAGCGGCGCGTGGAACGCTACGACTTCGTCATGGAGTGGTGCTGCTTCTGCGGGTTCTGCCAGGACGTGTGCCCCACCCAGACTCTGAGCCTGTCCGCCTCTTTCGACTACGCTACGCGGTCGCGACGCGAGCTCTTCTACGACCGAGAGAAGATGCTGCGGGAATTCTCCGCCCCCGACGAACTCCCCAACAAGGATGGCCTCCCATGACAGGGGCCGGCGAAGACGCCATCACGAAGACCGCCGCGGAGAGTGCCGCCGCACAGGCCGCCACCGGCGCCGTCCCAGACGCCGTTGCGGGCGCCGCCATGGAGGTCACCGAAGACCGTCCCGGGCCGGACTACGGCGCCCGTCGCAGAGACGCCCGACGGACCGTCCGCCGACAGCGCCTGGCCGTCGTCATCTTCGCGCTCCTCATGGTGCTCGCCGGACCGGCCTCAGGATTGGGCGCCTCGGAGTTCGTGTCCGTCGACGGCGTAGTGGCGCAGATCGGGCGGGACACCACCCTTGCACAACTCACCGGACTCCAAGATCTCTCGCTTCAACCGGGGTCCACGCTTGACGTGACCGGCGACGTGATACTGCCGGGCGGCGGCGCATCCGGGTTCGTCTCGGTGAACGGAAGGCCGTTCCCGGCCATCGGCGTACTCCACGACGGCGCGACGATCGTCGGCCGAAGAGGCGCGGACCGCACGGAGAGGCTGCGGCGGGAGGAGAAAGGGATCGCTCCCGTCTGGGAGACTCGGGGAAGCGGCCCCGTGGTCACCCAAGTGCGCGAAGGGAAGCCCGGGCTCGAAGAGCGGTTCCGGGGCGAGCACAGCACCGCTCCTGTCGCCGCGTTCGTGCTTCGCGAGGCCGAGGTGGGCCTCCTCGAACGCACGAGCGCCGTGCCGACGGGCCACAAGGCGGTCGCCCTCACGTTCGACGACGGACCGAGTGAGCACACTGTGGAGATACTCGCCATCCTGGAGAAGAAAGGGGTGCCCGCGACGTTCTTCTGGATAGGCAAGGTCGCTGCGTCGTACAAGTCGGTGACGGCGAACGCCCGGGCGGCCGGCCACGAGATCGAGAACCACACGTGGGGTCATGCCGACCTCACCAAGCTGGGAGCCGATGGTCTGAGCGCGGAGATCTCACGAGGCGCCGCCGCCGTAGGCGGGGCGCGCTTCCTGCGACCTCCGTACGGAGCCTACAACGCAGCGGTCGCCGCTGAGGCGGCGCGGCAGGGGCAGAGAATCGCGATGTGGGACGTGGATACGCTCGACTGGAAGATCCGCGACGCCGCGTCGATCGCCTCGCGGGTGAAGGCCGCCGTGAAGCCGGGAGCCGTGATCCTCATGCACGACGGCGGAGGCGATCGTTCGCAGACGGTAGCGGCACTCCCGGGGATCATCGATTGGCTCTTGATGAACGGCTACTCCTTGACCACACTCCAGGGCATGTCGACCGGCTAACGGACGCTGGTTTTCTCTCACCCAGGCCCGGGTATCAGCGAAGAAGTCCGCGTAACGACGTACGCGAGAAGGAGCGCCATGCAGGTGTCGAGCAAGACGGAACGGGGTCGGCCCCTCGTCGTGGTGCGGGGGGAGATCGACCATGGGAACTCCTCCGATCTGCAGGCGGAGATCGACAAGTACATGCAGGGGGGCGAGACCACGCTTCTGCTCGACCTCACCGACGTCACGTACATCGACTCCGGCGGGGTCTCGGTGCTCCTCTCCACGGTCCGAAAGCTGAGAGAGCACGGCTGGCTCGGGGCGATACGTCCGAACGCCGACGTGCGGCGACTCATCGAGATCGTCGGGCTTAAGGCCGACAACGGGTTCCGCATCTTCGAGGACCTGGACTCTGTGGACACGCCGGCGGACAAGGCCGCAGTCGCGGAGCCCGCGACGAACTCCGGCGCGGAGACGACCGATCCTTGAGTCTCACCGGGCAATCACGGTGCCGTCGCCTGACTGTCTCCCCCGAACCCGCTCGGCTTACCGACATACGCCGTTTCGTGGAGGATGTAGGCCGTGAGATCGGCCTGGACGACGAGCGCGTCTTCGACCTCAAGGTCGCCGTGTCGGAGGCCTGCGCGAACGCCGTCGAGCATTCGGGTGGGCACCACCACCCCCTCGAAGTGTGCGCTCGGCTACACGACGATCGATTGGTGCTCGAGATCAGCGACGGCGGCGACTTCCGCGTGCCGGGTGCGCGACGTTGCTCCCGCAGGGATGATCGCGGTCTCGGGTTGCCCCTGATGGTCGCGCTCATGGACGAGGTCCGCATCGCCAAAGTGCGTGGCGGCGGAACGACCGTCCACCTCTCGCTCTATCTCTGAGACTCCCGCGGTTGCTCGGCCGGGATCGGACGCGCGTCCGGGTGCGAGCCATCGCCACGCACGAGTGAGGTCAGAGCCCCGCCGAGACAGATGACCGCGGCCAGCCAGAAGGCGTCCCGGGCGGCCAGGAGGAACGCCTCACCGCGCACCGCCTCGGGGGCAAGAGACGTCGCGAGTTCCCGCAGGTGGTACGGCTCCCTGACGGCGAGCGCCAGTGCTGCCAAGGAGATCCCCAACACCATCCCGATGTTCCTGGCGCTGGCGACCATGCCTGACGCGATGCCCAGACGGTGGCGCGGCACGCTTCCCATCATCGCGCTCGAGTTGGGGGCCTGGAAGATCCCGAGACCAACCCCCACCACCAGGAGCCGCAGGACGATGCCCAACGCCCCGGTATCCGTGCTCAGGGTCACGAACGAGGCCACGCCGGCTGTGCTCACTAGGAGGCCCACGGTGCTGAGCACCCTCGACCCGATCCTGTCACTCATGGCGCCCGACAACGGCCCGAGCAGGACCATCGCTGCCGGTATCGGCGTCAAGAGCAACCCCGCGTACGCTATGGAGAACTCTCGAACGTCGAGAAGATAGAAGGGCATGAGAAAGAGCACGGCCGCGGTCACCACGTAGCTGGCCAGGGCGCTCACCGCCGCGGCGCTGAAGATGCGTATGCGGAACAAGCTCAGATCGAGCACCGGCTCCGACACGCGAGACTCTACGAGCACGAAGGCCGCCATCCCGACCGCGGCCAAGGTGATCAAGGCGGCCACCCGCGGAGTGCCCCAACCCCATTCCTGCCCGCGAGAGAGGACGAGCAAGAGGGGGAAGAGGGCCGCGAAAGACAGGATGGCGCCGTAGGGGTCGAAGCGCTGCCCCTTCGGTGAATCCAGCTTCAGAGTCCTCCCCGCCAAGGCGAACGCGGCGACGCCGATGGGAAGGTTGATCAGGAACACCAAGCGCCACCCGCCCGCGGCGATCAGGAGTCCGCCGAGTGTGGGCCCGACCGCCAGCCCCGCCGACACCGCTATCCCCACCAGGCCAAGCGCCTTCCCTCGCTCCCGCGCGGGGAACACCTGGGTGATTATGGCCGGGCCCGCGGCGAACAACATGGCCGCTCCCACTGCCTGCACCGCGCGGAATGCCACGAGCGCCCACACATGCCAGGCAAGCGCGCACAAGGCGGAACCGACCACAAAGATCGCGAAGCCGCCCAGGTAGAGGGGCTTCAAGCCGACGATGTCCCCAAGGCGGCCGAACGTGAGGAGGAGGGTGCTCACCGTGAGGAGGTATGCAACCGACACCCACTCGATGGTGGTGATGCCCACGGCGAAGTGACGGGCGAGGGTCGGGAGCGCGAGGTTGACCACACTGCCGTCCAGGGGCCCCATGAACGTGCCCACCATGACCGTCGCAAGAACGGTCCACTTCACCCGATCTGGCTCGGTACGCGCAGGCGTTCCGCCGGCTTGTCCAGACGTTCCGCCGGCGTGCGGGAGCGGGTCGCCGGCGCTCACGAAGAGCCGGGAGCAGGACCTCGGCGAACGGAGATGGCCCTCTCACCAACGAGGCCGACCCGACCCACCAGCGCGGCCGCGGGAGTGCCCCTGCCGCGCAGGTCGGCGATCAACGCTTCGGCACGATCGCTCGGCACGGCGATCAGCAGGCCCCCCGAGGTCTGCGCGTCAGCAAGGAGCAGGCGCTCGTATTCGGGCAGGTCGTCGACCCACTCCACGTCCGGCTCGACGAAGGCCAGATTGCGGCGGGTGCCGCCGGGCACCACTCCCTCCTCCGCCAGCGAGCGAGCGTCTCGCAACCACGGCAGGGCGTCGACCCAGATCTCCGCCGAGACTCCGCTGCCCTTGCACATCTCCAGGAGGTGCCCCAGCAACCCGAAGCCGGTGATGTCGGTCATGGAGGTCACGCCGTTGGCCAAGGCCGCCAGGGAGGCGTCGCGGTTCAACGTAGCCATGACCTCGGTGGCCTCTTCGACGGCGGCGGTTCCGGCAGTCCCTCGCTTGATGGCCGTGGCGATGATCCCGGTGCCGAGCGGCTTCGTCAGGACGAGGGAGTCGCCGGGCCGCGCCGTGGCGTTGGTCACCTGGCTCCCCGGACGGACCGTACCCGTGACCGCCAGCCCGTACTTCGGCTCGCGGTCGTCGATCGTATGGCCCCCCACTATGGTCATGCCGGCCTGACGCGCGACATCCGCGCCTCCGCGGAGAATCTCGACGAGCTGTTCGATCGGCAGGACGTCCACGGGGAAGCCCACGATGTTGAGAGCGATGAGCGGCGTCGCCCCCATGGCGTAGATATCGGAAAGGGAGTTGGCCGCGGCGATGCGCCCGAAGTCGTACGGATCGTCGACGACAGGGGTGAAGAAGTCCACGCTCTGCACGAGGGCCAGGTCGTCCGTGAGGCGATACACGGCAGCGTCATCGGCCGTGTTGGTGCCCACCAGCAGATCCGGGTCCGTCGACCGCGGAAGCTGGGAGATGACGTGCCCCAAGTCCTTGGGGCTCAGCTTGCACGCTCAGCCGGAGCCGTGAGAGAGCGTGGTGAGCCTCGGCGGTACGTCTGCCATTGTTCCTCCTCCTGTGAACGATCCCGCGACCCTGCCGAGCTACCAGGGCGCACGGCGGACGCAACGCTACCAAAGAACATCCGACCCTGCCAGTGTTGACAGACACTCGTACCTGCGATAGGTTCGCACCTGCAATGAGCCATCACGCTACACGCACACTTCGCGAGTTAGGATACCGCCTCACCCCCCAGCGTACTCTGGTCTGGGACGTGCTGCGCGCGCACGGATCGCACATGAGCGCCGAAGAGGTCTGCGAACGCGTGAACCGGCACTTCCCGAACGTGAACATCTCGACCGTCTACCGCACTCTCGACCTGCTGGTCGCGTTGAACTTGGTGCGGGAGACGCTCCTCGGGCCGGAGCACCGCACCTTCGAGATCGAGGAAGAGGATTCGCACCACCACCTCGTGTGCCGGGAGTGCGGTTCGGTCGAGCACATTCACGACCCAGATCTTGGCGATCTGCCTGCATCCCTTGAGCGAAGCACCGGTTTCGTGACCCATGAGGTCAACGTTTTCGGGTCGTGCCGAGCCTGCCGCGAGTCCGGCACCGACTGAACTCTCCTTAGGAGGTACAAGAAGAGCCATGCATCTCCCCGACGGCTTCCTGGACACCACCACTGTCATCGTTACAGGCGCGGGAGCCCTGGCCGCCCTGACCTACGCGGTGCGCCGCACGAGCCGGGAACTCGGCGAGCGGACTGTGCCGCTGCTCGGCGTCACCGCCGCATTCGTGTTCGCCGCCCAGATGCTCAACTTCCCCATCGCGGCAGGAACGAGTGGGCACTTCCTGGGAGCTGCGTTCGCCGCGGTGGTCATGGGCCCGTGGGCCGCCGTGGTGGTATTGGCGGTCGTCGTCGCCGTGCAGGCGGTCGGCATGGCCGACGGCGGCATATCGGCACTTGGGGCGAACACGCTCAACATGGCAGTGGTGGCCGTCTTCGTGGGCTACGGCGCTCACCGCGCACTTCGCGCGATCCTACCTCCCACGATCCCGTGGTATCTCGCGGGGGTCGCCGTGGCGTCGTGGCTCTCGGTGGTTGCCGCTTCCGGGGCGGTGGCCGTGGAGTTGGCAGTGAGCGGCACGGTTCCCTTGCGCTTCGCACTCCCGGCCATGACGAGCGTGCACATGGTAATAGGCATAGGCGAGGCTCTGATCACCACCACAGTCCTGGCGACCGTCCTGGCTTCTCGCCCCGACCTCGTGTACAGCCCACCCCGTGCCGTCGGCGGCACTACGCGCCGAAGGGCCGCGGAAGCGCCACCCAAGACGTGGGGCTTCCTGGCCGCGGCCCTCGCTGTGGCACTGGCCCTCTCGGTCTTCGTCTCTCCCTTCGCCTCGCAGGCGCCCGATGGGCTCGAGCGTGTGGCCGAGGACCAAGGGTTCGCCGGCGACGCCGAGGAGGGCGGCTGGAGCTTCTCCCCGATACCGGACTATCAGTTCCCGGGACTCGAGGATCCCACCCTCGCCACCGCGGCAGCCGGTCTCGTGGGCACCCTCGTGATGTTCGCGGTCTTGCTGGGACTGGGGCAGGCCTTCAGCGGCCGTCGGAAGGGCGAGGCGGTCACCGAGGGGATAGCCGCGCCGAGCCTCCATCCGCTCGGCGGCCACGAGCACATAGATCACCGCCATTCGGGACACACGCACCGCGGCCACAGCCACTCCCCACACGTGCCCGAAGAGGCCGACCCAGACCACCATCACGATCACGCCCATGGGCACGGGAGGCGGGACGGTGCCGTCGACCGCCAGGAGGACGACTCCTGAGCGGCGCTCACCATTTCCTCACCGACACGCGTTTCGGCGCCGGCCCGCTCCACCGTCTGGACCCACGCGCGAAGATCCTGGGATTCTTCGGCTTGACGTTGGTCGGCGCGACCACGCCTCCCACCGAACTCTGGGCGTTCGCCCTCTATTTCGCGATCCTGATGTTCCTGGTGGGGTTGTCCCGCCTCCCTCTGCGCTTCCTGCTGACGCGCGCCGCGGCCGTTCTTCCCTTCGTGGCGGTCGTGGCCGTCTTCTTGCCGTTCTTCCATCGGGGCGGCGGCCGTGAGTTCGATCTCGTTCTTGGAGTGACGGTCACCGAGGCGGGACTGGTGCTGCTGTGGAATGTGCTCGTGAAGGCCACGCTCGGCATCCTCTCGATGATGCTGCTCGCGCTCACCACGAGCTTCCCGGAACTCGTCGCCGGCCTGGACGGCCTTCGGATGCCCCGGGTGTTCACGCTCATCGGGTCGTTCATGTATCGGTACAGTTTCGTGCTGCTCGACGAACAACGGCGCATGCGGCGGGCGATGGAGGCGCGCAACCACCGAGGCCGCTGGCTCTGGGACGTTCGCATCGTGGGGCACGTCATCAGCTCGCTCTTCATGCGCAGCTACCAGAGAGGAGAACGCGTGTACGTGGCCATGCTCAGCCGAGGCTACGACGGCACCATGCCCGCCGCCTCACCTCCCGGCATCCACGCCCCGGAAGCCGTGTTCCTCGCGCTGATCATTGGGAGTCTGACCGCTATACGGATCGGGGTGGCTCTTTGAGGGAGCGAGGTACAGGCGGATCTGACGCGGCGAAGGACAGGCGTCCGGCGGTACACGTGACGTCAGTCAAAGTACCCGCAGTAGCGGTGGAGGGTCTCACCTACACCTATCCGGACGGCACGGAGGCGTTGAGTCAGGTGGACCTCGTCATCGAAGAGGGAGAGTCGGTCGCCGTGATCGGCCCGAACGGCGCCGGCAAGTCCACGCTCCTCCTGCACCTGAACGGCATACTCCGCGGCGGAGGCGGTCGGGTGCTCATCTTCGGAGTGCCGATCGAAGAGCGCACGCTCAGAGAGACCCGGCGCCGCGTGGGCGTGGTCTTCCAGGACCCCGACGACCAGCTCTTCCTCACCACCGTGTTCCAGGACGTCGCGTTCGGACCGGCCAACATGGGGCTCGGCGAGACCGAGACTGCCACCCGCGTGCATGAAGCGCTCGAAGCGGTGGACATGAGCGCTTTCGGCGACCGCGCGGCGCACCACCTCTCGTTCGGACAGAAGAAACGCGTAGCCACAGCCACCGTCCTCAGCATGCGCCCCGACGTGCTGGTGCTCGACGAACCCAGCTCGAACCTCGACCCGAGGTCGCGCCGCAAGCTGGTGGAGATCCTGCGCGATCTGCCCGTGACCAAGGTGATCGTGACCCACGACCTCGTCTACGCGTACGAGACGTGCGGGCGAGCCGTGATCCTGGACGCGGGCAGAGTGGTGGCGGACGGCCCCGCCTCCGACATCCTTACCGACGGAGCGCTGCTCGAACTGCACGGCCTCGAGCTCCCCTTCCGCCCGCACCTGCCCGCTCCGACGCGGCCGACCGCAGGTTGAGCGCGCACGTGGAGAGTCCCATCATGGGTCCGGTGCGGCTGCTGACGACGGGGCCGTTCGACGCGGTCGCTCTCGACACCCGGGGCCCCTACTGGAAGCTGTCCGGCCCCCTGGCCCGACTCAAGGACCACCTGGTCGAGCTGGGCGTGAACCCCGTGGGCAGACTGATAGGGATATTCTACGACGATCCCGGCGAGACCCCCGCTGAGGATTGCAGATTCACTTTGTGCTACCCCGTCTCCGGTGAGCACGCGCAGAGTGTTGCGCGGGCGCACGGGGGCGCGGGCCCGCCCCATGCCGCACCGGCGGCCGAGGCCGACCGAACCACGGCACCGCTCGAGCGGGACGTCGTCTCGGTGCGCACGTTCCCGGCTTCACTGGTGGCCGCGGTCGAGTATCGGGGGCCTTCGGCCGATTCTCCGGCCGCCTACGAGCACCTTCGCGAGTGGTTGGCCGCCTCCGACCACTTACCCGCGGGCGCACCCCGCGAACTCTATCTCGCGGAACCTGGCACCCTCGGCAGTGGACTCATGCACGTGGAGGTACACCAGCCGTTGGTTGCCGAGGGATGATGATCCACAGGACGAGGTAGGCGATCAAGCCGCTACCGCCCAGGAGCGTGGCCAGCACCCACAGCACCCGGATGAGCGTCACGTCCAGATCGAGGTAGACGGCGAGACCTCCGCACACGCCACCCAGCATCTTCTCGTCGCGAGAGCGGAAGAGCTTGTTGCGGCTCATGATCCTGACCTCCGATTCTCGTTGCTGTCCACCATGATCCAGCCCCTTCCACCTTCGGTAGGATGAGGAACGGACCCTCTCGCGCCGCGGAGTTCCGGGCCCCCGCCCGTCCGTCAGGTCTGATCGGCGATCTGTTCGCGATACAGATCGGTATTGAGCATGACGCACTCCGGGTTCACGCAGAACCATACTCGGTACGTGGCACACTGCCCTGTGGAGCGACTGGCTCCCATGCCCGTGCGCTCCTCCTCCTCCACCCTGTCGGCAAGGGGCCGCTCGCAATTCACGCAGGTCTTGAGGGTGTCGGTCACCGCCCTCTCCCTTCTCTCGCTGCCGCAACGCCCGAAAGCGTGGTTCGCAGCATAGCAGCCGCCACCTGCGACCACCTACCGCCACTCCCCGCGCCGGGGTAGAATCCAAGAACGAACAACTCAAGAGCGAACAGTCTAAGACCGGGAGGACGTCAGCTCCTGATTCTCTCCGATATCGACATACTCGCGGCTCTCGAAGCCGGACACATCGGGCTCGAGCCGTTCGATGACGCGATGCTACAGCCTGCCAGTGTCGACATACGGCTTGATGCCCGCTTCCGCATCTTCTCTAACCACCTCTACTCGTGCATCGATCCCCGCGAAAACCAGGAGGGACTCACGGAATTGGTCGAGGTGGCCGCCGGGTCGGCGTTCGTGCTCCACCCCGGTGAGTTCGTACTCGGGTCGACCGTCGAACGCGTCACCCTGGGATCCGCCCACGTGGCCCGTCTGGAAGGGAAGAGCTCGCTCGGGCGACTCGGCCTCATGTGTCACGCCACGGCCGGCTGGATAGATCCGGGGTTCTCGGGACACATCACGCTCGAGCTGTCCAACGTGGCCAACCTGCCGATCCGTGTGTATCCGGGCATGCCCATAGGCCAGCTCTCCTTCGCCGAACTCTCCTCGCCGGCGGGCAAGCCGTACGGAAGCGACGGAACGTCGAACCGCTACCAAGGGCAGGCCGGACCCACAGAGTCGCGCATGTGGCAGCATTTCGAGCAGGTGCCGCGCGGCCAGACGCCGGGCGAGCAGGCACAGGACGGTGGCGTACGATGAGCGCCGGCACTCCCGCGGCGCTCGACGAGCGTCTGCGCCGTATCGGTGAGCACCTTGGCACGTACCGGGTCGGGGTGGCCGATATGACCGCTCCCGCGGTCCAGGCCGCCGTGCGGGAACACGGAGGAAGCTGGCTGGCCGCCTTCCCGCGGGCCGTATCCCTCGCGTTCCGCCTGCAGGACGCGATCGTCGACCAGCTACCGCGCCACCACAGGTCACCCGCAGTGGCGCGCACCTACTCGTTCCACATCTACAGCTCCGTGAACGACTATCTCGACGAGATGGCCCTCCACGTTGCCCGCGCGATCCAAGAAGAAGGTCACGCCGCGGTCCCCGTGCCTGCATCCCTCCCGGTCGATGCGGACGGGTTCTCGGGTGCGCTCTCGCACAAGTTGGCCGCAAACCTGGCCGGACTGGGCTGGATCGGCCGCAGCTGTCTGCTCGTAGCCCCCAAGGTGGGTCCACGGCTGCGACTGGTGACGGTACTCACCGACGCGCCGCTCGCCACCGACGCGCCACTCGATCGCGACTGCGGCTCGTGCACCGAGTGCGTGGAGGCGTGTCCGGCGGGGGCGTTCAGCGGCAAGGCGTTCGATCCCGCCGAGCCCAGGTCGGCGCGCATGGACGTGCAGGCCTGTGCCGACTACCGTGAGGCCGCTAAGGCCGTGAGCGGGGTCACCATTTGCGGCGTGTGCGTGGCGGTGTGCCCACACGGACGCCGCAGCCGGCGAGCGGCCACCCTTCCGGCCTGAGTCTGACCCCTGCGGTCCGACGCTCAGGCCGGCTGTGCGGACGGCAGGAGGATCGACACCGTGGTCCCCGGCGCCATCCCCGGGTCGGCCTCGAGCGCCGAGCCACTCATCACCCAGACGACGCCCCCCATCTGTTCGATCAGCCCACGAGTCACGGCCAACCCGATGCCGAGCCCCCCGCCCGCTGAGGAGCGCGACTTGTCCACGCGATAGAAGCGCTCGAACACATGCGGGAGGTCTTCCTCGGGGATGCCGATGCCGTCGTCCTGCACCTGTAACAGCACCATCGGTGTTCCGGAGGCGGCGAGCGCTCGGACCGCCCGCTCGGGTATCGGAGGGCACGTGAGCGAGCCTGGTTGGACGGTCGATCCGCGAAAGACCACCCGACCTCCCGGCGGCGTGAACTTGAAGGCGTTCACCGCGACGTTCATCAGCGACTGCACCAGCTTGTCGTCGTCGGCGAGCACGGGGGGCGTGCCACCCGCCACTTCGATCGCGAGCGCGAGCGGCTTCTGTTCGAACTGCGGCCTCAAGCGATCGGCCACTTCGGTGAGGATCTTGGCTACGTTCACCACCTCAAGCACGATGCGCTCCGCGCCGGCCTCCACGCGTGACACCCGCTCGAGATCGGCCACCAGTCGAGAGAGCCGCGCCGCCTCCCGGTGCACCAGTTGATACGTCTCGGGCTCCTCGGGCACCACGCCGTCCATCAGACCTTCCATGTATCCCTGGATGCTGGTGAGCGGGGTCCGCAACTCATGGGAGATCGTGGCCAACAACTCGCGTCGCACCCTCTCAGTGTCATCGAGTTGCGCAGCCATCTCGTTGAACGCGTCGGCGAACTCGCCGATCTCGTCGTCGGCGGAGTGGGAGACCCTCTGCCCGTACTCACCGTCGGCGATACGCCGCGCCGCCCCGGCCATTACGCCGATCGTGCGGATGAAGTACCCCGACACGACGTAGCTGACCACCGCTGCCACGACCAAGCCGGCCAGGGCGCCCACGAGGAGGGCCTCGGTCACCCCCACGGACACGGCCTGTTCCAGGTCGGTCATCATGCCGCCCATCATGCCGCCGCCGGTCATCATGCCGTCCATGTGCGACGAGACAGCGCCCACCGAGACGCGGCGCACCAGCACGGCGACCACCGCGATGACAACCGCGATCACCGCAAGGAATGCGAGAAAGAGCTTCCAGCGGAGCTTCATCCGGCTGCCACCTGGAACTTGTACCCCACCCCTCTCACGGTTCTGACGAATCGCGGGCTCGTGGGATCGTCGCCGATCTTCTTACGCAGATTCGCGACGTGCACGTCGACCACACGGGAGTCACCCAGGTAGTCGTAGCCCCACACCCGCTCCAACAGCTGTTCCCGCGAATACACCCATCCGGGATGCTCCACCAGGGCACGGAGAAGATCGAACTCGATGGCCGTCAGCTCGACCACACCGCCGTCCACGAAGACCTCGCGACTCCTCTCGTCGATGGTCAACCCCGGGAACTCGATGGGTGCCGCGGGTTCGCCCTCGTCGAGGCCGGCCCGCCGGAGCACCGCCCGCACCCGGGCCACGAGGACCTTGGGACTGAACGGCTTCACCAGATAGTCGTCCGCTCCGGCGTCGAACCCGCGCAATACGTCGTCTTCCTCGCCGCGCGCCGTGAGCATGACCACGGGCACCCCGGCCGACTCCTTGAGGCGTCTGGCCACCTGCAGGCCCCCGACACCAGGAAGCATGAGGTCGAGAACCAGAAGGTCGGGTGGGTCGGCGGCGACAGCGCGAAGCGCGGCGTTCCCGTCCGCGGCCTGCGTCACGAGGTAGCCTTCGCCTTCGAGATAGGCGGCCACCAGCCGGCGGACGCTATCGTCGTCGTCGACGACCAGGATGTGAACGGGGCGGTCCATGAAGCGGGTCACGCCGCCCGGGGACCCACGCTACCGCAGCTCGCCAAGTCGCCGGCCGATATCCTCGGCGACCGTGCGGGCAGAGGGATAGTCTTCGATCTCGCCCTTGGCGTCGACGCCCGGGCAGAGCAGATCACCGATAGGCTGGATCTCGAGCACGTGCCAAAAGTAGTTGGCCACTTGGCGCGCGCCGTCGAAGACGGTGCTGAACCGGGTGCCGGCGCACGAAAGGAAGGCGCCCCGCCGCTCAGGAGCCCCATCCGGTCTCAACGGCTGCTTGAGCAGGTACTTCATGGCCCAGAACGGCTGGCAGCGATCGACCATCGCCTTCGCCTGAGCGGACATGCCCATGGAGAATATGGGAGCGGCCAACACGATACTGTCGGCCTCCCGAAGAAGCGGGTAGAGCTTGTCCATGCCGTCGGCGACGATGCACTCACCGCCTTCGGCGCAGCCATCGCAGGCGATGCAGCAGCCGATGTCGAGTTCCCGGAGGCGGTACTTCACCACGTCGGCGCCGACATCCGCCGCCGCGTCGAGGGTCCAATCGAGAAGGGTCTCGGTGTTCCCCTTCCTCCGCGGACTCCCCGCCAACCCGAGCACCGTGACGCTCAAAGCTCCCCCTATCCGCTCACTCGAGCGCTGAACCCGGCGGCGCCATCGACGAGGCGAAGGTCGCTGCCGCATATCGGACAGGTGACCAAGTCGCCCGCCGCCGCGTCGCTCCCCAATTGGATCTCGTGCTTGCAGATGGGGCACTGTACGCCTCGCGCCATGACCCGGTAGGTCACGTCGAACATCTGATGAAGCAGACCTGCGGGCAGGTCGGCCTTCTTGACCCCGCCCCGGATGGCCTCCTCGAGCGCCCCCGCTTCGGCGATGTTGCCCAGAAGAAGCGTGCCCACGAGCGTCTCGTCGGCGGCGAACACCAGTTTCTTGTACACCTCACCGTATGGGTAGTCGCCCCGCATCTCGGTGAAGCCGGAGCGGTACGCAACCGTCGTTTGTCCTATCGCCACGAGACTGAGCCCGAGGGGGGCCATGTTCAAGGTACTCAAGCGGGAGGGTTCGTCGAAGGGCAGACCCATCATGGCCGCGCCCGCAGCTTCGCCCTGGCGCCAGGAGCGGAGCCAGTTGAAATATCGGTTATCGCGCGACTCGGTCACGTCTCCCGCGGCGAACACGCCGTCCCACTGGGTGGAATAGCCCGCCCCCAGCATGAGTTCCCCTCCCGCGTCGGGAAGGAACTCGAGGGCCGGCTCGTATCCGGCGCACAATCCCACCACGTCGGCGCTCAAGACATCACCGCCGGCGAACACCAAGCCCCGAGCGCGATTCTCGTCGGCGTCGACCGCACGCACCTGGGCGCCGAACACGATCTCGGCACCGGCGGCCCCGATGCGGCTCGCCATGATGCCCGCCGCGTCAACGTCGAGCACCTCCGGCCACAGGGCGGCCCCAGGCACCAAGTAGGTGGTGGAGAACCCGGCCGAAGTGAGCGCCCGCACGAGTTCGAGGGCTACGAGTCCGTCGCCGTACACGAGACCGGCCTTCCCCGCCCCATCCATGTCGCGGATCACTCGGGCCTCATCGAGGGTCTTGAAGTGGTTCACCCCCGGCGAATCGCTGCCCGCAACGCCCCCGCCCGTGACTCGCCGGCCGGTGGCGAGGAGGATCTTGTCGTAGTGCACCGTGCCCCCGTCGGCCATGGTGACAGAGCGCCCCGCCGCGTCCAGAGCCACGACCTTGGAGGAGAGGCGAAGGTCGAAACGCTGCTTCACGTAGTACTCGGACCGCTTCGCCCACAACCTCGACTCACCCACCGCGCCGGAGGCGAAGTCGGCGAGTTGAGGACGCCTGTAGAACGGATGGGACTCCTCGCTGAGGATGATGACGTCAGCTGTGTCGTCTTCGCGCCGAACCACCTCAGCGGCGCGCATTCCCGCAACACCGTTACCAACGATCACGTATTTCGCCATCCCGGGTACTCCTTCCGTGCACTTCGCATCCAGAGGCGCCAGCGCGCTCATTGTACCAGCACGGGGACACGCCGCGACCCTTCGCCCATTCGAGGCGGTCGCGCATCAACGGAGGTACGTGCGCGGCCGCACACCGTTGCAGTTATGTGTGTATTCATGCACCAAACCCCTTGTGTAGCCCCCTTGGTTCGGCTAGAATCCGAGGCGATGAGCAAACAGACGCCCATATCTTCCTTGCACATGCCCGCGGACTCTCAGCTGGACCTCTTGGCCGATGCGCTCGGCGACCCCACGCGACGCGCCATCTTCAAGTACGTTGCCGAGACCGACCACCCCGTGACCGCGGCGGACGTGGGCGCAACCTTCGGCGTGCACAGGACGGTCGCGCGCGCGCACTTGGAGAAACTGACCGACACCGGGCTTCTGATCACGGACTTCCTGCACAAACCCGAAGGCGGCAGACCGCCCAAGGTGTACAGCAGGAGCGAGAAGAGGCTGGACCTGCAAGAGCCGGTGCGCCAGTATCAGGTGCTGTCGGAACTGCTGCTTCACACGCTGGAACGCTTCGGCGACGCCGCCGAGATCATCGTGCACGACATCGGGGCGGGCTTCGGAAGGCAGCTCGCCGCATCCGTGAGTGACGATGCCGATCTGGGCGAGAGGCTCGCTCCCTTGGTCGAAGCCGGCGCCCAGCTGCAGTATGAGGTGAACGGCGACACGGTCGAGTTGCACACGGGCAACTGCCTGTTCCGAGAAGTCGCGACCCGCCGCCCGCGGCTGGTGTGCCTCTTGGACCAGGCGATCGTGACCGGGTTGCTGTCGGGCGGCGGGCGGCCCTACGAACTGGTCGATTCGAACCGACGGACCACGGCGCACGACGTGTGCACTCTGGTGTTCAAAGCGGCTGAGCGAAGCGTGGTGGAACCGGACAATCGGGCGGAGAGCGCCCCGGAAACGGAGGACGACGCATGATCATCACCAAGCAGAAGCCGGTGGAAGACATCGCCCGCATGGTCGAGAAACACAAGAACCTGTTCCTCGTGGGTTGCGGGCAATGCTCGAGTCAGTGCCAGACGGGTGGCGAGTGGGAGGTCGAGGAACTCGGCCGGATCCTCGAGGAAAGCGGCCACAAGACCGTCGGCTCCACCGTCGTATACGCTCCGTGTCATGAACTGGACGTGAAGCGCCATTTTCGCAAGCACAAGGAGCAGCTGGCCCGAGCCGACGCGGTACTGGTGTTGAGCTGCGGCGCCGGCGTGCAATCCGCGGTCGAGGCCACCGATCTGCCGGTGTACCCCACCAACGACAGCCTCTTCCTGGGCAACTCTCAACGGCACATGCACTTCGAAGAGAAGTGCTCCACGTGTGGGGAATGTGTCCTCGAGTACACCGGCGGCATCTGCCCGGTGACCCGCTGCCCGAAGGGCCTGCTGAACGGTCCCTGCGGCGGCACCAATCACGGCGCCTGCGAAGTGGACTCAGACAAACCCTGCGTCTGGACTCAGATCTACAAGAGGCTCGAATCCCTCGACGAGCTGGACAAGTTCCGCGAGATCCAGCCGCCGAAGAACTACAACGCGATAAAGCGCCCCGGCTTGGTGCGCCCCGAGTAGTTCGGCGGACCGCATCGCCCGGCCCGGTTTCAGAACCGGGGCCGCTTGACTAGTCCATGTGCGAAGGGGCCCCGCTCGGGGCCCCTTCGTCGTACTCCTCCAACACCCTTCCGGCCGGTCCTCCAACAGTGCTCCAACCGGCTCCGGCGCCGTGGGCGCGGCGACCGCGGGCGCCCCCCGGCGAAGCTGCTAGCTCCCCCACTCCTTGACCCGCCGCGCCACCGCGCGGCCGTACTCTTCGCACGCGGCCAGGTCTGCGTCGGTGGGCACGTACTTGTACTCGAGCGGATCGATGACCTCGAGCTTCAGGTCGCGGAGCGCTGCGTCCACCTGCTTGACGCCGCCTCCGCCCCATCCGTATGAGCCGTAGGCACCCACGAGGCGCTCCTTGGGCCGCAGTCCCTTGATATAGGTCATGAAGGCTCCCACAGACGGCAGCATGCCGTTGTTGAGCGTGGGAGTGCCCACCAGCACCGCCCGATGCGTCTGGACCGCCCGGGCGGCCTCGGCCAACGGAGTGCGGCTCAAGCGGAACACAGAGCACGGCACGCCTTCCTGAGCCACGCCGTCTTCGATGGCGCGCGTCATCTTCTCCGTGGAATACCACATGGTGTCGAAGATCAGTGCCACCGAGGGCTCCGCCTTGAAGGAGCTCCAGTCGACGTACGATTGGATGATGCGGGCGATGTCTTCGGGCGTGCGCCAGATCACACCATGGCTGGGAGCGATCACGTCGAACTCGAGCCCGAGCTCGCCCACCGTCTTCACGAGCTTCTGCACCTGGTTGCCGAAGGGCATGAGGATGTTGCCGTAGTACTTCGCGGCCTCGTCCATGACCACGTCGATATCGACCTCGTCGGCGAAGCGCTTCGACGTGGCCAGGTGCTGGCCGAAGCCGTCGTTCGCGAGAAGCACCTTCGCTTCCTTGACGTAAGTGAGCATGCTATCCGGCCAGTGGAGCATGGGCACTTCGAGGAAGGTGAGCGTGTGGGCACCCAGCGAGATCTCGTCGCCCGTGCCGACCACCTCGATGTTCCACGGCGCGATAGCCTCTTCGCCGTACAGCAGCACAAGGGCGTCCTTGGCCCGACTCGTGCAGAACACCTTCTCCGGGGCGAGCCTCTCGACGAGCCACGGCAGCGCGCCCGAATGGTCGGGCTCCACGTGGTTCACCACGAGGTAGTCGACGGAAGCGGGTTCACAGCAGCCCGATATGCGACGAAGCACTTCGGGCCCGTAACCGGCGCGGACGCCGTCGACGAGCGTGGTCTTCTCGTCTACGATCAGGTACGCGTTGTATGTCGTCCCCCGCGGCGTCTCGTAGCCGTGGAAGTCACGCACGTCCCAGTCGATCACTCCCACCCACCAGATGTCATCCTTCAGCAGGTACCGCTCCATGTACCACCTCGCGTCGTGTGGACGCCGGACCCCGTCGATGCTCAGACGGCCGCTCCGACCTCGCAGTAGTATTCGGTCATCAGGTCATAGTCTATCTGTACATCGCACTCGCCGCATATGCACCCGCGCTTCATGATGTCCTTGGTGCTCTCGCCGCGGGCGCAGTAGAAGCCCTTCATCTCCTCCGGCTTGCTGGGACACCGCCCGCACACGCAGCGGGCGGCGTCCTCGAAGGTATCGGGAACCATCATCCTATGCTACGAACTCTGGAATCTGCGACTTGGGAGCGCTGCAGACGACACATGCGTCAGGGGCGTCGTTCTCGTAGGTCATCCCGCAGACCTCGCACACGTAGAACGTGCTCTCGGGGAGGTCGGCCATCTTATCGGCCGCCAGGGCGAACATCTTCTCGTGTACCTTCTCGGCCTCGTTGGCGGCCCAGAAGGAGAACTTGGCGTCTTCGTTGCCCTCCGCCTTGGCTTGCTCGATGAACCCCGGGTACATGGAGGTGTGCTCGTGGTTCTCACCACCCATCGCGGCCACCAGGTTGGCGGCGGTGTCCTTGATGCCGCCCATCACCTTGAGATGATTGAGCGCGTGCACCGTCTCCGAGGCGGCGGCCACCCGGAAGCGCTTCGCCACCTCGGCGAGCCCCTCGTCCTCGGCGGCTTTCGCGAAAGCCAGATAGCTGCGGTTGGCCTGCGATTCGCCCGCGAACGCATCGGCGAGGTTCTTCATCGTGTCGGACATGTGAATGATCTCCTTCTCTTCGCTTTCGATCTTCCCGCGGCCCGCGGACACGAGCCCGGACACAAGTTCACGGAGCAGTCCACGGCATGTGGCGTGGCTCCAGCGGGCCAGGTGTAGGATCTCCGCAGGGAGCGAGCGCCAAACCTCGGAAGAAGCCCATGGGGCGGGCGCCCGGCGCCGGCGTCATGGCAGTCGCACCAGTCGCACCAGTCGCACCCTGTGGCGTCGGGCGCGTCGGGCGCTTCGGCCGCTTCGGGCGCGTCGGCGCTTGGTCGCGTTCGGTTGCGCCGGTCAGGTCAGTCGCGAGGGCGCGTCAAGCGCGAGGTCGGCGGCCCAGTATCAGTTGGCTGGTCGAAAGGGTGAGGTCGACCACGCGCACATCTACGAAACCCGCACCGGTCAGCCAGCCTCGGTACTCCTCTTCGCGCCAGACTCCACCCTCCGCGGTGGCCTGCAGCATGTTGATCGCGAACATGGCAGCGCGAGGGCTCCGTTCCCACACGAAGTCGCGCACGCCGATGACCCCGCCCGGGCGCAGCACCTCGAACACTCTTCGAGTGAGTGTCTGAAGGGTCGCCGGGCCATAGATGTGGAAGACGTTGCCGAGGTACGCGAGATCGAAGGGGCCCGCCGGAAGAGACTCGGTGAAGTCGCCCGCCGCCATCTCGATGTCGTCGGCGCCCTTCCCCAGGAACTCCCGAGCTTCGGGCAGAACGTCGGGCCGGTCGAACAAGGTGGCCCGAAGACCGCGGTCGGCGAAGAGGCGGGCCATGTGACCCACCGCGCCACCCACGTCGATCATGTCAGCCGGACCGGGTGCTTGTTCGGCCGGGCCGGGTGCTTCGCCGGGCGGACCCGGCGGTTCCTCAGCCGGGCCGGGCGCCCCGCCTGTGGCCGTCGCATAGTCCAGGCAGGCGCTGACCACCTCGGCGGGCACGGCCGGGTCGCCCTCGCCCATGGTGCGCACGAACGAACGGAGTCTAGCGGGGCCACGGGGTCCCATCCCGCCCGCGGCTCCCTTCACGATCTCGGGGAGCCGCAACCAGCCTTCGAACTTGCTGACCTGGTGTAGGAGCGACGACCTCTCCAACTCGGGCGGCACCGGTTCCCCCGGAGGCGGGTCGATGAGACGGGCGCGGCCGGTCTCATTGAGTCGATACGCGCCCGCTATGTGATCCGCCACGTGATCCGCCACGCCAACCGCCACGAGGGCATCGAGCAGCACCCGGCACGCGCGCTCCGACCCACCGACGACACCCGCTACCTCAGACGGGGTGCGCGGGTCGTCACCGGCTACCGCATCCACGATGCCCGAGCTGATCGCAGCCGCCAGCACCAGTAGCTTCTCCACCTCGCGCTGATCGACGAGCGAACTCATGCCTGATCCGCCCCATCGGAGACGCCGCCGTGCGCGGTCCCTTCCGGTTCGGCGCCAGCATGCGCGGGCGCCCTCGGTTCGTCGATGCCCAGAAGTTCGGCGATGTCGGAGCGGTTCTCGGCGAAGCCCCAGAAGACACGCTTGCCGATGACGATCGCCGGTGTGGCGACCCGGCCGAAACGTCGCACCATGCGTTCGGCCGCGTGCTTGTCGTTGCTCACGTCGTATTCCACCATCTGGATGTCATGCGCCGAGAAGAACCTTCTGGCCTCGAGGCAATCCGGTCAGGTGGGCGAATGGAACAACTCCACGGGGGGCCTCGGCCTGAGCCCTCCCATCACGCGTTCGAAGAGCCCCACGCTCAGTCGTCCCCGAGCGGAAGGCCGGCCTCGACCCAGTCGTCCAGGCCGCCGGCGTAGTCGGAGACGTCGGCGTAGCCGAGCTGTCGCAGCTTATCAGCTGCGATCCCTGAGGCTTCTCATGTGTAATCGTTGCAATAGACCACGATCTTCTCATCCTTCTTGAACCTCTTCCGCGCCTCCTTGGTGAGACTCCGGAAGTCCACCCACTGTGCTTTGGGCAGGTGACCGCGCTCCCAATGGTCTTCGCCCAGGACGTCGATGAGGTGGAAGGGCTCGTCGCCCTCCACGAGTAGTCGTAGCGCATCGCGGGAGATCGTCGGCACACTCGGCCTACCCGCCTCAGCATCGTAGAAGATCAGGTAGGTGGCGGCTGTGTAGTAGCCCGCGGCACGGAACACGTCTATCTTGCGGATGTCACGCATGTCGAGGACGGCGGCCGGGGTGCGGCCCTCGATCTCGACCATGCCGCCCGCGGTGAGCAGTGCCCACACCTGGGGGCCGTCGTCCACGTGGGGGGCAAGGATGTCGAGCAGACAGTAGCGCGACGTGCCCTCGCTGGGCTCGCGCGCGACGAGCGCCACAGGTTGATCGTGGTCGGTGAGCACCCACAGGCGGTCACCGTCCAGCTGTTGTTCCAGATCCGAGTAGGTGGGCGCCTGCTCGACGCCTCTCACGTGCAGGTAGAGGTCGTGGGCGGCGCGCAGATGCGGGTAGTCGAGGGGCACCAGGTTCAGGCCGTGCGCCTCCCCGGGGGGCGCCACGACGCGGGCGGCCATCAGGGCCATACTGGCCTCCATCTGATAACCGTTGGCCAGAAGCGCGGTCTCGTACGTGCAGTCGTCACTGCGAGCCAGGTATACGCGCGGTTCGAGTGTCTCTCGCACCAGGTCGATGGCGTCCTCGTAGCGGTCGCGGTAGGGGGCCGTGAGGTACATCTCAACGAGCGTCACGTGCTCGTGACCCTCATGTTTGTCGCGAAGGGCGAGAGCGTAGCCCACCATGCTCGCGCCCTCGTGGAGTTCCCATGCTTCAGCGTGACCCGCGAGGTGCACGTGGAAGTCAGGAAGGAGCGGCAGGTGGTAGTGCAGCAGCTTCTCCTGCCGGAGCGCAGCTACGTCCTCGTGCCCGACCTGTCGGAGCTCCACGGGTACCCCCTTGATAGCGCTGAGTTGGCTGCGTGCTTTGGTTACCCGTCGCGAGGAAGGAGCTAACCCCGGGGCGTCGCTGGGGCTCGAGACGCTTCGCTCTTGTAGCTTCCAGTTGGCTCTGTTGTCGGACCACGGATCGAGGAGGGCCGTCTCATGACCCGACGGCGAGGGGTCACGTCGTGGCGCCGCGCCAGGCTTCGCCCCGAGACGTGCGATGAGCCGAGCGTGTACAAGCTCCACTCCCCGACCAGGGCGACGCACGATGTACCACGTTGACCCACCGGCAGAGGCGCACTGCTTCACGCCTGAACTCTGGACTATGTGCCACATCGACTCCCTTCTGGACTCCAGGGTCCAGTTGTAGGGTGTCAACGGGATCGGGTCAAGACCAAGACCACGGCCACCCATCGGTCGCTCTTCTCAGCGAAGTACGGCCACTCTGCCAGTGGGTCGTTCCCGCAACTCCCAGGTCTTGATGATCACGACCGAAGAACCTGACATGATCATGTAGCGGATCAGATCGTCGAGTACCACAGGTCCATCACTGAGAACGACGATGCATCGAACCCGAGCGATGACGTCACGCCTGGGAAGACACATTCAACCAGATCCTCCCTGCATCTGTACAGGGAGGCGTCAAGAGAAGCGGCCTCGACCACATCAACATAATCCGGGAACTCAGCGACCCGGATCGCTGATGGCGTCAGGACAAACACTATCGGTGCTGTCGTAACCAGAACAAGCACATCAGTTCTAGAAACGAGCCTAATCCACCGCTCCCCAGCACCGCGATCCCAATCAACCATGAGCTCCTTTTCCCTCACCAGCACAGTCACCGCGATCAGCTCCGCATCTTCCACCCTCCATCCCCCCTTGCCGCGGGCGACACTCTCCAACACAGGATTCAAGTCAATCATGGCGCCGTCCCTGGTGATCTATGAACGAACCCCGTGTTCGTTCGGTACACATTGATCCAGTGCGTCGGTTGGCCATTCACCCCAAGGGCGCCAACCGGCCCGTCTTCAATGAACACCTTCGCCTTCTTCCCGACCCACAGGCCGGCCTCATCGGCGTAGGCGGCGGCGTCAAGGACTGCAGACTCCGAGTCAACCCACGAAAGGAACTGGCTCTTGCCCGAACTCAGATTGCCAGTCTGGTGTGCAGCGAGCCCCGCCGAGTCCAGCCTGTACCGACCATTGGTCAGTCGACTGTGCCTGTTCAGGAAGGTGCGCGGGGCCCGGAATGCTCCTTTCATGGTGTTTGTGACACCGGACGGGCTCGTGCCGGCCCTGGAATGCCCCACTCTCCGTACCACCCGCAGCGGGCCCGGGAGACGGCGAGCGAACGAGGCCCTTCGCGTATACCGCGAACAGCGCATAGTCCACCGCCGAATCGATGACGTGACTCCCTACCGGCCCGCGCCGTCTTTCCAGGCGGTTAGGGGACGGACTCCCTCCTTGACGGCTGATAGGGCACTTCCCATGGCCCGCAGCAATTCCGCCGGGCGTGAGTTCCGGTTGCCGGCCATCCAGTAGCTCACGCTGCGCTCAACCCAAGGAAGATGCGTATACCTGTTGGACCCGTCGATCACCGTCCGATACCCCGTCGGATCCACCCCCGCCACCGGGTTCCCCCCACAGTACTGATAGGCGCTCTCCTCCCCGTCGTTGCGGGAGAGGTCATTCTCGTTGTGGGAGCCGTTGACGGCATGGTGGACGGGGTTGGTGGCCATCACCACCTTGGAGGCCGAACCGCCCTTGTAGGCTCGTCAACTTCCGGCGGAAGACGAACCCATCCTGTACACAGGAGAGCGACCGCCCGGTCGCCAGGAAAGACGGGGCGGAAGTCGCAAACCCACGAGAGGACGCCGCATCAATCCCCCCGAAGCAGATGGTACAAGAACTGAACCAGGAAATAGACCGAGAAGGCCAAGCTCATGATGCCCATGAGCGCCGGAACGAGTTCTCGAAATCCGGAGCTTCCGAGATCTGGACACCGAGAGGGTCTTCGATCGTCGAGGCTCGAAGAGGTTTCCTCCAGACATATGCCGCACCGCATTGAAGAAGCTCCTGGTTCTCGACGCGGCCGAGTCCTTGCCTGATCTGCGGGTGCCTCCGGGTAACGGACTCGAGAGATTCTCTGGAGATCGTAAGGAACAGCACAATATCCGTGTCAACGATCAGTGGAGGATCTGCTTCCGCTGGAAGGACGGCGACGCCCTCGATGTTGAGATCTTCGACTACCACTGAGGGAGGGATACGATGGAAGAGACGACGCTGGACCTCATCCATCCCGGAGTGATCCTTCTGGAAGAGTTCCTTGAACCCTTCGGTATCAGTCAGTATCGGCTTGCCAAGAGCATCAGCGTGCCCCCGCGGCGCATCAATGAGATCGTGCACGGCAAGCGGTCGATCACTGCCGACACCGCGCTTCGCCTGGCGAGGTTCTTCGGCACTACGGAGAGGTTCTGGTTGAACCTCCAGGTCAGGTACGACCTCGAGGTGGAGAAGGGCCGCCTCTCCGGTGTGCTGGAGCGCGACGTTTCCGTGTATCGGGCCGCCGTGTAGGGGTGGTGCGAGGATGCGTAGCGCATTGAGCTCGCTGCTCCAACATCCTGCGCCCTTGCGGGTCCTGGAGTACCGCGGGGTCCGCACGAGCCCGAACGAGCGGGTGGGTGGGAAGAGGTCTGACGCTCCTTGGAGATGGCCGTCACGCTCCCCGGCAGCCGCGGTACCTGGATGCGACGCGCACGTCCGGGAGACTCGTGCATCCCTGGAATCTCGTGTTGCCCGAGTACGTGCTGGAGCGTGGGTGGGAGGAGCAAGGCTGATGGAATCGCATAGCCGGCTGGTGCGTGCCGCGGCCGAGGCCGGCTTCTCACCGGAGGCTAGGAGAAGGTCGCTCGGATGCTCGGCCTCCTCACCGGGCTGAATATCAGCGCTCGTTCCCGAGGCACTGGGCGGTGCAGGCAGAAGGGCTGCACGCCTGGGCGGCAGGTCGGTCTTCTCCGTATGTCGTGGCGACGGGCTCGGGTACACGAGATAGTATGTGAGCGGTTTGCTCGTGGGCGACAAGGGAAACATGCTGCGTATGGAGGAGGCGGTCCCGGGCGCCGTTGAAGTATTGCAGATTCCCTGTCGAACTCGACGTGGAACGAGAAGGCCCGTCTTGGCGCAGGTAGCGAGGGACGTTGATCGACGTATTGGCGGACGGTTTGACAGTTGCCCGTCTGCCAAGTTGCGGTGTTTGGCGTCCTGGGTTGCGGGGAGAAAGTGTCGCCAGGGGATGTACGAGGGCGCCAGATGATAGCCGAGGACATCGTTCACCAGATGGAACGTCGACACCGCACGGAAGCCTGCAGCTTCAATCCTTAACAGAGGTCGACAATGCCCAAAGAAATCCGCGATCCCGCCATTCTCAGCCCCGCCGCCGGCACGGCGGAGGGCATCACCGAGGTCCGACGCCAGGAGACCTTGCTTAGAACCGGGGCCCTGCAGAGCGCGATCTTCAACAGCGCCAACTTTTCCAGCATCGCCACCGACGCGGAAGGCGTCATCCAGATCTTCAACGTCGGCGCGGAGCGCATGCTGGGCTACACGGCTGCCGAAGTGATGAACAAGATCACGCCGGCCGACATCTCTGATCCGCAGGAACTAATAGCGCGCGCCAAGTCGTTGAGCGTGGAGCTCGGAACCCTGATTACGCCGGGCTTCGAAGCCTTGGTGTTCAAGGCCTCACGCGAGATCGAGGACATTTACGAGCTTACCTACATTCGCAAGGACGGCAGCCGCTTCCCGGCGGTGGTGTCGGTCACAGCCCTGCGCGACGCGCAGGATGCCATCATCGGCTATCTGCTGATCGGCACGGACAACAGCGCGCGCAAGCAGGTAGAAGAAGAGCAGAAGAAGCTCGATCAGCGACTGCGCGACCAACAGTTCTACACGCGCTCCCTCATCGAATCCAATATCGACGCGCTCATGACCACCGATCCGGCCGGCATTATTACCGACGTCAATAGGCAGATGGAGGCACTCACCGGCTGTACGCGCGACGAGCTGATCGGCGCACCGTTCAAGAACTATTTCACCGATCCAGAGCGGGCCGAGGCGAGCATCAAGCTGGTGTTGAGCGAGAAGAAGGTCACCAACTACGAGCTTACCGCGCGCGCCAGAGACGGTAAGGTAACTGTGGTGTCCTTCAACGCTACCACCTTCTACGATCGGGACAGGAAGTTGCAGGGCGTGTTCGCCGCCGCACGGGATGTCACGGAGCTCAAACGTTTCGAAGAGACGCTGAAAGAGAATACTATTGAGTTGGAGATCGCCAAGACCGCGGCGGAAGAAGCCAACCACGCGAAATCTGAGTTCCTTTCCAGCATGAGCCATGAGCTGCGCAGCCCGCTCAATGCCATCCTCGGGTTCGCCCAGCTGATGGAGTCCGATTCCCCGCCGCCAACGCCCTCCCAGAAAGGTAAACATTCGGTGATCCCGTAGCCCTTCTCGTCCCGACCGGCAGGCCCGGATCCGCGAAAGTGCTGGACACAGGGCCCGCTTTCGTGTGTACTGGTGGTAATGACGACCAGGCATGCAGAC